>Ga0070738_10000788_pt1 | contig 79994 bp, 59 predicted proteins | sample Coa_R2_2_FD_66446 | JGI IMG/M metagenome (GOLD analysis project Ga0070738, IMG submission 66446) | Surface soil microbial communities from Centralia Pennsylvania, which are recovering from an underground coalmine fire - Coalmine... | ecosystem: Environmental > Terrestrial > Soil > Unclassified ...
CCGAAGAAACCTGTCGAGCGAGTGAAGGCCGGGCGAAAGGCTTCCCACCGCTCGACGTTTCGGCTCTTGGAGCAACGAACCAAATCGCCCAAACACACACGGCGACCCTGAAAGGCATGGCCTGGCGCCTCAACGGCACCCGTCGATAATGAAAACAGGCGTTGCAACACGCTCAAACAGAGACACGGCGGCGGGTGGATGTTTGATTTTCAAATGGACAAATCGGGAACCGCGGTGCGGGAATTTGTTGCAGAACTAGACACGCGAACTGGTTCATCGAGCCAACTTCCTCTTCTTCCCGTGGCTGCGTTCGGAAGATCACCGCCGTTCGCGCGAAGGAACAACAGCCCGACATTCTTGCTATTCACTACCGCGACGAAGGAGCGATCAGTGTGCCTGGATCTCAACCGTAAAAGTGCGGTACCGAACAGTCCGGGCATAGGCGCTCGCACCCGTCGAACTTACCAACTGCCGGATGTTATGTAAACAATGCTGGACACCTCGCGATCATTTATTGGACAAAATATGCCGATCTGAATAACGTCTGTAATAGCTTCTGTTTCAATCCCCCTTGCTGAAGACGGTTGCGATTCTCAGTGAGCAAGCATAAGCGGGATGTGGCAATCGTGAACAGAAGGGGTGTCAGGTGTACTTGGTGGGATTCAATGGCATCGACCGCTTCATCAACAGTTTTTTCGGCTTCCACTCAGTCCGAGGCGATCAAAGAGGCCTGGCGGACCGGACAGCAAAAGATCGATGCCGCCGCTGCGCTGCGCGCCAATCCTGAGATTGCCGCTGATCGGGGACTTGCGCTCGATCTTGCTTACGAGGAATTCTGCGCACGCGAGGAAGTCGGTGAGCACCTCGACTCTGCTGTATTTTGCGCTCAATTCTCCTTCGGCGACTCGCTGCGGCGACTGCTCACCCTTCACCGATTTCTCGACGAGCACCCAGGATTCCTAGGTGGTTCATCAACCAGTGAGACTGAAAAACCTTGGCCCGCAGTTGGGGATCTCGTTGCCGATTTTCTTGTTCTTCGCGAATTGAACCGTGGTGGCTTCTCTCGCGTCTACTTGGCGAGAGAAACCACCGCTGGGAACAGACCCGTTGTGTTAAAAGTCTCTCACACTGATAGTGGTGAGGCCGAGACACTTGCACAGTTTACGCACTCGCACCTCATCCCGATGCTTTCCGCTCGGCACACTGGCCCCTGGCATGTAATGGTGATGCCTTTTTCTGGGGCCGCGACTTTGAAGGATGCCCTCTTGTCTGCGTGGGGTCCAAACCAACCCCACCCCCCCAATCGGCAAATGTGCTGCGACAATCCGCTGAGGGAGGGACACGCGCAGGCGATCCTTCGGTTTCTTCCCACCCCACTTTTTTGCTCCACACAAACATGACCTACGAAGAGGGAGTGATCGCCATCGCGGCTGGATTGCTCTCCGGCATTGAATTCCTTCATAAACATGGTCTGGTCCACCGTGACATCAAACCATCGAATGTTCTGCTGGCAGCGAGCGGCCATCCATATTTGATCGACTTCAACCTCGCCGCCCGGAGTACCGACATACTCCGTTTGGCTGGTACCCCCCCTACATGGCACCAGAGCAATTAACACTTCTGATCGATCCAAATTCGCCCGTTCCCACTGATCTGCGACCAAGTGATGTGTTCTCGTTCGGGGTAATGCTTTTCGAACTGCTGACAGGCTGCCACCCATTCGGCGAGGGCTTCTCAGATCCTGGCATCAGTCAGGAGAAACGCCCAGCATTTCCAGAAATGGAGACGGCCAGAATCACCGTCACACAACAAAGCCAAATCAGCCTGACGCAGTCCGCCGCAACACTTCTTGCTGCTCAGAGGGCTGGGCCACGTTCGCTCGTATCGCTTAACCCGCGCGTGCCTCGAGCTATTCGAAAAGCGATCGAACGTTGTCTCTCGCTCAACCCCAGCCAAAGGCTCACCGCAGATGAACTATCATCCCTGTTCACCCGAATGGCCAGGAGCCCGTTATTGCACGAGCGATATCTCCGTTCTTGGGACGTTCGCCTCGGAGCCGAAACTGCAAGTCCCCTTGCGGTCGGATTTGGAGGGGTGGCTGCATTTGCTGGATTGATCCTTTCAGGATCATCCGTCGCTGCTGTGATTGCTGGCGTTGTTACTGCGATTGCCGTGGCCATTATCGTCGAAATCGGCGTCCGGCGAGGTGCTTCGTGAATTGGCTCTTTGAACAGGTGATACCGCGCGCCACTGCGTATGGTCGGGATGTGCTCGCCGGCTTGTCCGCGGGTGCAATAGGCCATGTCCTCGCCGGGGTAACGAACGCGCAGAACCCCAACCTTGGACTCCAGCCCCCAACAGTCGCTCTAGCCACTTTTTTGATCGCACTCACGGTTTTATCGTTCTCGCTTGCGAGTCGAAAGCAATTCGAGGAAGAGTTGAAGGGGCTTCAGAAATTGCGCGATTCAGGCTGTATCTCGGAAGAGTTATGCGCACGCTTGCAAGCACGCGTCGTAATGTGGTATGCGGCTCGACGCTTCGGTGGCGCCCTTCCTCCGTATCAAAGCCAACACCCACCGCGAGAGCCCGAAGCGAAGGAAACTACCCCCAAGCCTTCGCCCTCCCCCAAGGAATCAACCTCTTCTCCAACGAAATCCGGGAAATCTCTTGGCAGCGGTTCCTCTTAAACTCGCGCTGACTTCTTCGCCAAGAACCGCCGAATGCAAATTGTCCTGTTCCTCCGCTATCTCAGGCGCCACGAAGGGCGACAGTAGGTGGCTCATTCCGGAAAAAGCGGAATCAAGCATTTCGTGACGACATGTCCGATGCCGTCCGCGTCATGACCGTCGCGGCGAAGGGAAGGGCGGTGTGGTAGAACTGCGGGCGGATACCCGCTGTACTTTGATCCGATGCTGGACACAGGGTTTGTGACCCCCAAGCCGGTGAATGCGAGTGCTGTCCGCGCGGTCTACCCTGTGCCGGGCGGACCCGCTGGAAGTGGTTTCGGGCCACGTCAGGAAATGTGACAGAGGTTCCGCGGATTCATCCGCCCTCTCGATAAGAGCGATCCCGTCGCGGTGTTGGAATGCCATACGTTCATCTGAGTTGGTGCGGTGAACGTTGCGGCACATTCGGTCAACGAATTCTTGGGGGCAATTTGGGGGCAACATTGCCCATCCGGCCTCAACGCGGCTACAATGCGAGTGAAGTCTGGTAGGGGATGAATCTCCTGTTTTTCCAGCAATATCGATGTATTTGCGGTGCGGGAGCAACGCTGACCCAACATGCGGTTGGTAGCTTCGAATCCCTCCCTCTCCGCTGGTAATTCGCTTGAAACCCCAGCAAAAGCTGGGGTTTCTTCGTCCCCGTCAGATAGTCCACATGAGACGCTCGCGGGCGCTCTGAAAAACGCCAAGCAGGGTAGTATCGGGTGGTACGAAGTGGGCTGTCATCCACGGAAGTTTTGTCTTTGCACATCCGTCCACGGCGCGATACTCGCAAGGCTGACTCAGGTGCGCGCGATGGGCATTCGCGGCGGGGCGGTGTCCCACATCAGTTTGATTTCGGCCGGCGTCAGACCGAACGCGGCGTTCACCACGTCGGAAACCTGTCGTTCGAGCTGTTCGGCTTCGCGGGCGAGTTTATGCAGCGGGAGAACCGAGTTCGTGTGTTCGTCCTTCAGCCGCTTCAGATCCGCAACGCCAAGCCTGAACGAATCCCGGCAGTTCAGTTTCTTTCTTGTTGTCGAGCTTTTTGGAACCGAGTTGCTGCGCCCACTCCTGCACCTTCGCGCGTGCTGCATCCGCTGCGGGAGGAAGCGTGAACCCTTTGAACGCGGCACGGATCGCGGCGGGCCAACGCGAGCAGGAGCGATGAATCGCCGTAGGTGAACCGTTACCTTGCTCAATTGGTTCGTGTCTGACTGAGAGCCGGAGGTTCACTGGATTGTGTGTCCCGTTGGCCGGGCACGGTGGCATTCATTCACCTTCCACGGGGGATACGAATCCCATCGATGTGAAATGACATGTGGAGAGGTGATTGTTGGACTCGCTCGTTGCCGTGATGTGCAAGACGCTCGTCCAGGAGATCAGCGTGAGTCCTGTGGAAATGGGATTATGTTCAGTGGAACCGGTGCTTGGGACGCCATTTGCCAGCGGCGTTCGAGCGGCCACTCCCCGTGATATCGGATGGATTTGATGCGAAGAAACGATCACCGATCAGGGCAGATGATTGCGAGTGCTGTGTGGTGCGGGTAAACTTCTATTCACTCGCATCGCCCATCTATCTGTTCCTTGTTGCATTTTGTGCAAGAGAGACTCGTTATGCCCATGCGTTCGACATCCCACTTCACGTGGCAGGTACTCCGCAGCGTTAAGCGAGCCAAAAAGCCACCGACTGGCTTGGTGTTACGGTTGATTCGTAACCAGAAGACCAAGGACGGTTCGTTCCTTACCAATCTGGTGGACGAGGGGCTTTTGACTCGTGTCACTGGCTCAGCGAATGCGCCCTTCGAGGCGACCTACACACTCACCGAGAAGGGACAGCACGCCGCCGAATACGGCGAGTATCAATACGAACTGAAGAGGAATACGGTCGCGGCACAACCCAGGAACGAGAGTCTGTTGTCCAAAGAACGGACGCGGTAACCATCAATAGGGCTGCTCGTTGGCCAGTCGCGTATCAGAGAACCCTGATCGGCATTCCGCTTCAACGCGAGCGAGGCCTCCGGCTCGTCAACTCGTTAACTCGACTGCCCCTTGTTCGCAAAGCAAGTGCAAGGCTGGCATGATTGACTGATAGCAAATCGCATTGAAGAGTAATCCTGGGAACGCGGGCCTCTGGCCCGCTGCGGCCGGGACAGCCGCGTTCTCAGAAAGAATACCAATCAACACGATTTGGTATCAGTTGCGGATACATAGCCCGAACGGTACCGTGGCCGAGGAGTCGGCTAAGTTAAGTATACACAATATCACATATTTGTTGAGAGCGTCGGTGGAGATGTGCTCGCACTTCGCTTCGACCACCGGTCCGAAGAGTCCTAAACTCATTTCACCACCGATTCTTACCTAACAGTCGGTGAGAACTGCAACGATACGGTACACCGACATACCAGAACTCTGGTAGCGGAATTCCTCTCGGATGATGTCGCCGCGATTGAAGGACCGAAGGCGGCGATCACGGCCGAAGAGTACGCCCGGTGCCGGGAACTGGGCGAGGAACACCTGCGGCGTCTGCCGGGCGCGATTCGGGACGGACGCCCAGACCGGAGTATGCGCCCGGCTGGTGAACCCGGCGCGGGCTGGCGGGGGTGGCCGGGGTGCTGAGTGGGGTCGGTGAGGGTTCCGATGCTGGGGAGTTCGAGTTGTTGTTCTCACACGCCGTTATCCGACGCAATCCGCTTGTCCAAATCGGTAGGAATAGTCTCTTCCCATTGGTGTTTCGCGTTTACTACAATTGAACGATCGGGTGGGCGCGAGTTTAATCTGCCGAAAGGGATGGGGGATGACACGGGATGAATTGAGCCAGCATCTTCGACGATGCGCCGACGCGGTTTTCTGGCTGGCGGTCACACGCGGCGGCGGGCAGTGGTTGGATTGCCTCCGGGTGCTCCTTCTGGACACAGTCACAATTTCCGTCATTCGCGAGGGGGGAATGGTCGAGACATTCCTGCTCGACGAGGTGGCGGGCTGTGACTCGCATCCAAGCGGTACACCCTGGCTGTTGCGTTAGTAAGAGGGTGCGGGAGTGACTTCGGGATGGGTCATATATTCACATAGAAAAACTGATAATTGTTCATTGAAATTTTAAAGTGCCTTCCTTGTAACCTTTTTATCGGTGCGGGGCGACGAGAGCGAGCGAGGGTCAGGTTACATCCGGATTTGCCAAAATGAGTTGGGCCACATCCACACAAGCCACATCGGAACAACCATAATCGCAGGCGGATGAAGTCTTGGAGCACGGGGAGATTGGTGGTTGTGTTCCACCTCTCCCGAGTGCAGAATGTCCTTCTTGCCCAAAAACTTCCGAGACTTCGACCATGATCCGCTATCAACTTACACTCTTCATCATCGGTGTCGTTGCCATATTGCCGACCTCTTGCGGTGCTGCTGCCGAGCTCGCTCCGATCAAGGCTCACTCGGCGATCGTTCACTGCGTCGCGGTGTCGCCCGATGGCAAACTGCTCGCCTCCGCCGGCTTCGACAACACCGTGAAGCTCTGGGAAATCAACCCTGACGGCAGCATCAAGGAGAAAGAAAAGAAGATCCTCACCGGCCACACTGGGCCGGTTTATGCCGTCGCGTTCCACCCCACCGACGCCAACATCCTCGCCACCGCCAGCCAGGACAAAACCGGCCGCATCTGGGACATCGGCGAGGGGAAGATGAAATTCGAACTGAAGGGTCACGCCGATATCGTGGACACGATTGCATACAGCCCCGACGGTAAATCGCTTGCCACTGCGGGAGCTGATAAATCGGTCCGGTTGTGGAACCCCGCCGACGGCAAGGAGCTCAAGAATCTCGGCGCGCACGATGGCTCGGTGTATACGGTCGCCTTCAGCCCCGATAGCAAGCTGCTTGCCTCCGCGGGGTCGGGGAAGGACAACCTCGTGAAGGTTTGGGACGTGAAGGGCCAAAAGGAACTGAAACAGCTCAAGGGGCACGAACAGCCGGTGACGTCGGTGGTTTTCACCGACAAAGACACCGTGGTGACCACTTCGATGGACCGGACCATCCGAGTCTGGAATGCAGCCGATGGGAAGGAGACGAAGAAGCTCGGACCCACCAGTGATGACCCGTATGCCATCGCGTGGTCGCCGAAGACCAAAGTGGCGGCGGTGTGCGGCTACTCCGGGCAGATCACGGTCTGGGGGCTCGACTCGGACAAGCCGAAAACGACGAAGGCGATCAAAAACCCCGGCTACTGCATCGCCTTTGCGGCAGATGGGAAAACGGTCTACACGGGCCACGACAACGGGACGATTGCGATTACTCCCATCGAGGTGAAGTAGGGACAAGTGGCGGTCGTGGTGGCTCGATGATGGGTCGGGCGGGTGGTTGGGGCTGGATGGGTGGAGGGGGATCTTGCGAAAGCCACACGGCCCGACCACCGCGCAAAAGCGGGTCGTCTGCGTAGGGTTTCTGTGCGAAACCGCACCCTGCGACCAAGCAGAGCAGGGGGGCGAATCGCATGACGAGCCGCATCACACGCACTCTATTCCCGACCGCAATGCACTTCCTCGTATATCGGCAAGGCGAGATGGGGGAATTGAGGCATTCGCTCGCTGCCGTGAAATACGTCCAAACCAAGCCAGTTCAAATGCTTCCTTACTCAGGACGGGAAACCATCATGCGTATGCTGCTCGTTGCTGTGATTGTGTTCGCGATACAACCCGTGTCGCCCGGCGAAGACAAAGAGACCAAATGGCAAAAAGCCGGGCCCAAGGGAGGCAAGATCTCCGCCGAATTCCCCGGGAAGCCAACCGAAGACGAAAGTGAGTCTCTCACGAAGTTCGAACTCAATCTCCCAAACGGCAAAGGGTCGTTCCTGTTGCTAATCGGGATGCTGCCGTTCAAGCTCGACCTCGACAACAAAGAGATTGTCACGAAGCACCTAAATGCCGGACGTGACGGTGGAGTCAAGGCGGTGAAGGGAAAACTGGTGTCCGAGAAAGATGTAAAGCTCGGCAAGTATCCGGGCCGGATGATCGTGGTTGAGTCAGGCGCGAATCGCTTTCAGGTCCGGTTCTATGTGACAGAAACCAAACTGATTCAGGTGATCGTGGCCGGCCCGAAAGAATTCGTGGAGGGGGCTGATGCAAAGAAGTTCCTGGACTCGCTAAAGATCGACGAGTGAGGCGCAACCTCGCCGAAGCGAGGAAACACGGTCTGCCCGCCGAGTAACGCCAATTCAGCCGGCGGGCAGATGAAGTTGTCGCGGTTATTTCACTTCAACGAAACCAGCATCGATGTATTGCCCACCGCCAGTTTGCTTACAGTGAATGGCAATCACATTCATGCCTGGTTTCAAAGCTTTGCGGTCGGCTGCAGTGAGTGGGAACTCCGTGTAATCGGTCGTGAAGCCGGTGGTTTTGAACGCCAGCACGCCGTTGATGTAGACCTCCGCGTCCTCGTCGTGGTGCATGCGAAGCATGACTTCGCCTTTCGGCAGTTCCTTCAATTCAAAGCTGCGGCGAAGCCAGATATCGTCCGTCTTCCACTCGGTCCCGACGACCGCACCCGGCGTACCCTTCGTGCCAAAGCCGCCATCGCCTTCCATCCACTTTGCGTCATCGAAGTCTGGTTTCTCCCAGCCTTCTGCGGGCTTGGTGATCGTGTAACGCCACTTCTGCGGGGACTTCTCGGAAGTGGGGATGAGTTCGCGATATTCCGGCGGTGGGCCGAAAAGCGCTTTGTGCCACTTGGCGGTTTCGGCCACATCGAGCTTGATGATTTCGCGGTCGTAGGTCATGAGTCCGTTTACTTCCACTTCCACATCAGTCGTTTGCGTGTAGACCGCGGCCGACAACCCCCTCCCAATCAGGGGGTGAAGCCGCCGTGTGAGGAGGTGGTAGCCGTCGCGGAGTTCCTCGGTGGTCTTGAATGTGCGGTAGCCCCAGTTGTCGGTGTCTTTCCATAAGTGTCCCTTGAGGGGCAATCCCAACCCGCCATACTCGCCCAGAACGCTAACGCGATCCGGGATGACCGGGAACATGCCGGGACCGGGGTAGATGTGGGCGTCCTTCATGTCGCCGAACCCACGATCAGCCCAGCCGCTCGGTCCGTTCACGAGTCGCGTGGGGTCGTACTTCTTCACCCATTTCAGGATGTCGTTGGTATCGTGCTGGCCCCAACCTTCGTTGAACGGCACCCAGGCCACGATGCAGGGGAAGAACCGCCGGTTGTCGATCATCGCCTTGAGTTCGGCGCGGAATTGCTTGTCTTCCTCGGCCGTGAACTTCGCGTCGTCCTTGGCGTTGGGGGAAATAAACTGTCCGCGCGACGGGATGCCACCACTCGGCATATCTTGCCACACCAGGAGACCGAGTTTGTCGCAGTGGTGGTAGTAGCGCGACGGTTCGACCTTGATGTGCTTGCGAAGCATATTGAAGCCCAGTTTCTTGAGCACTTCCAGGTCGTACTTCATTGCTTCGTCGGAAGGAGGGGTGAGTAACCCGTCCGGCCACCAGCCCTGATCGAGCGGCCCGATCTGGAAGAGCGGCTTGCCATTGAGCATGAGCCGCATCACGCCGTTCTCGTCCTTCGCGGCTTTGATCTCACGGAAGGCGTAGTATGATGAGATGGCGTCCACTTGTGCGGCTTGCTTCATCAACTGCACATTCATCTTGTACAGATGTGGTGATTCCGGTGACCACAGTTTGATTCGGCGCGGGTCCAGTTTGAAGGTAACTGATTTGCCGATATCAACAGCCTGGCTCAGACCCCCATATGAGTTGTTCCCGAACGGAACGGCCTCGATATCGACCAGGCCGTAAAGCCCATCCAGCATCCCTCTCGCTTCAACACTGACCGTCACTTCGCCCTTTTCAATGTCCGTACTCACACGGATACCAGCGATCCAGGCATCCGGGACCGGCTCCATCCATACCGTCTGCCAGATACCAGTGACCGGCGTGTACCAGATCCCACCGGGCTTACTCACTTGCTTACCACGTGGTTGTGCGCCGGCGTCGGTGGGATCCCACACGCGAACGAGGAGTTCGTTCTTCCCCTCCTTCAGTGCGTCGGTGATGTCGAAACTGAAGGCGTCCGAGCCGCCCTTGTGCGTGCCCAGTTCCTTGCCGTTGACGAACACCGTCGCTTCCCAGTCCACCGCCTCAAAGTGCAGCAAGACGCGTTTTCCCTTCCACTTGGCAGGCACTTCGACGGTGCGGTGATACCAGAGATTCTGGTCTTTCGTGGGATGTTTGCCGACCCCGGATAGGGCGCTCTCCGCACAAAACGGCACGAGGATTTGCCCGTCCCACTGCGTGGGTTTTGCTGCATCCTTCGCAGTGATGGCGTAATCCCACAAACCATTCAGATTGAGCCAATCACTACGGACCATTTGTGGACGCGGGTATTCGGTCCACGCATTCTCTGGCGTTACTTTCTTGCCCCACTTGGTCATGAGTGGAGCGGGAGTCGGTTTCCAATCGGCCGCAAAGGCAGCCGAAGAGATTGCCAGAAAAAGAAGAGTGGAGAGCAATCGAGAGGTCATGGTTGCTCCTGTTGTTGTGGTCAAGACGAACGACTTCGTCTGGGCGAACGGCGCGACGTCGATCGCAGTTGAGTTCGGCGGCCGACGCCGCCATTCGCCATACCTACGGCATCAATCAATCCGCTACGCGTTTCAGAATGTTGCCATATGCATCAATGCGGCGGTCGCGGAAGAATGGCCAGTTACGGCGAACGTCTTCCATCAGCTTGCGGTCACACTTCACGATGAGAATGTCTTCCTTGTCGACCGAGGCTTTCTTCAGAATGCGGCCGAAGGGGTCACTCACAAATGATCCCCCCCAGAACTCAAGACCCTCGCCCACGATAACTTCGTGCCCGACGCGATTGACCGCGCACACATAGGTGCCGTTGGCGATAGCGTGGCCGCGCATGCTTGTCTCCCATGCCGCATGTTGCGCTTCGCCGAATTCCGCCTTTTCGCGCGGGTGCCAGCCGATGGCTGTGGGGTAGAAGATCACTTCCGCCCCCTGGAGCGCCGTCAGCCGAGCCGCTTCGGGGTACCACTGATCCCAGCATACTAGCGTCCCCACCTTCGCTGGCTGCGTGTCAAATGCCTTGAAGCCGAGATCGCCGGGCGTGAAGTAGAACTTCTCCAGAAAGAGCGGATCGTCGGGAATGTGCATCTTGCGGTAGATGCCCAGGAGTTGGCCGCTGGCATCGTGAACCGTGGCAGTGTTGTGGTACACACCGGGCATCCGCTTCTCGAACAGTGATCCCACCACCACCACCCGATTTGCCTTTGCCGCGGCGGCGAGACGGGCTTCGCTTGGCCCAGGGATCGGCTCGGCCAGATCGAACAGCGCCGCGTCTTCTTTCTGGCAGAAGTAGTAGCCGGTGAATAACTCGGGCAGACACACCACCTGCGCACCTTGTTTCGCAGCTGCCGCAATAGCGGCTTCCGCTTTTGCGAGGTTCTTCTCGCGTTCCGGTTCGATTTTCATCTGAACGGCGGCGATGGTGAACGGGTCATTGGTCATTGGTCATTGGTCCTTTGTCCTTGGTCCTGCGGCTTTCAATTGTTATACCGAACGCGAAGGTTCTTCTGACCTCTCCAAACGAATCCGCCGCGTTGGACAGGCGGAACTGTATGGACGAAAGACGAAGGACTGATGACTAATGACGAAGGACTAATGACCAAGGACCAAAGACCAATGACGCCTGAAAAGAACATCACCAGTGTGTTGAAGGAAACGCGCCTGTTTGCGCCTTCAAAAGAGTTCGTTGCCCACACAAACGTGACCGCGGCGGATCGTGACCGCTTGGCGGAGTGGGCCAAATACGACCCCGATGGATTCTGGGCCGAACAGGCGCGATCGCTGCACTGGTTCCGAACGTGGGATAGAGTACTGGACTGGTCAAATGCTCCACACGCGCGTTGGTTTGTTGGTGGGCATATCAACGCCAGCTTCAACTGCCTTGACCGCCATCTTGCCTCACGTGGAAACAAGGCGGCGATTATCTGGGAAGGCGAGCCAGGCGATTCGCGCACACTCACCTATCAGCACCTCCATCATGAAGTGTGCAAGTTTGCCAACGGATTGAAGGCCCTCGGCATCGGGAAAGGCGATCGCGTTACGATTTATATGCCGATGACCCCTGAAGCTGCGATCGCGATGCTCGCCTGTGCTCGCATCGGCGCCACACACTCGGTTGTCTTCGGTGGATTCTCCGCGGACGCGGTGGCGGACCGCAATAATGACGCGAAATCGAAGCTCATCATTACCGCCGATGGCGGTTGGCGGCGTGGAAAGGTCGTGCCGCTGAAAGCAAACGTTGATGAGGCGTTGGCGAAGTCGCCCACAGTTGAGAAGTGTATCGTTTTCAATCGCTGCAATGTCGCGGTGGATATGAAGCCGGGCCGCGACATCTGGTGGCACGACCTGATGGCGAGCGCGAGTGCCGATTGCCCCGCGGAGCAACTCGACAGCGAACATCCGCTCTACATTCTCTACACCAGTGGCAGTACGGGTAAGCCCAAGGGCGTGCTGCACACCACCGGCGGCTATCTTCTCGGCACCTCACTGACGCACAAGTGGGTGTTCGACATCAAGGAAAACGACATTTACTGGTGCACCGCGGATGTGGGTTGGGTGACGGGTCACAGCTACATCGTGTATGGCCCATTGTGCAATGGTTCCACTGTGGTGATGTACGAAGGTGCCCCGAACCATCCGCGCGAAGACCGCTTCTGGGAGATCATTGCGAAGTATCGCGTGACGGTCTTCTACACGGCCCCCACCGCCATTCGTGCCTTTATCAAGTGGGGCGATCAGCACCCGAAAAAACACGATCTCTCTTCACTGCGAGTTCTTGGCAGCGTGGGGGAGCCGATCAACCCGGAAGCGTGGATGTGGTATCACACGGTGATTGGCGGGGGACGGTGTCCGATTGTCGATACGTGGTGGCAGACGGAAACCGGCGCCATCATGATTTCGCCGCTTCCTGGGGCGGTGCCGACCAAGCCGGGTAGTGCAACCAAGCCACTGCCGGGGATTATGGCCGAAGTGGTGGACAAACACGGCACCCCCGTCCCGGCAAACTCCGGTGGCTTTCTCGTGGTGAAGCGGCCGTGGCCGAGCATGATGCGCACGATCTACGGCGATGACGAACGCTACAAGGCCACCTACTGGAGCCACATCAAGGATGTCTACTTCACGGCGGACGGCGCACGCATGGACGAAGACGGCTACATCTGGGTAATGGGCCGCGTGGACGATGTGCTGAACGTGAGTGGCCACCGGCTCAGCACGATGGAGGTGGAGAGCGCCTTGGTGCATCACCCGAAGGTAGCCGAGGCGGCTGTTGTTGGCCGGCCCGACGACTTGAAGGGCGAGGCGATTTGCTGCTTTGTGACGCTGAAGCAGGGCAATCCCCCAAGCGATGAACTGAAGAAGGAACTGCAGGCACATGTCGTGCACAACATCGGCGCGCTGGCACGGCCGGACGACATTCGCTTCACGGATACGCTGCCGAAGACGCGAAGCGGAAAGATCATGCGCCGCTTCCTCCGCGACATCGCCGCCGGCCGCCAGTCCACCGGCGACGCCACAACGCTGGAAGACTACAGTGTGCTAGCGAAGCTGCGAGAAGACGAGGAGTGAGGCAACAAGTTATTTCGACAGGATAACAGGATAAACGGATCAGAGCATACTCCCGACGACGGATGTGATCTGGTTCATCCTGTGATCCTGTCGAAAACTCTGTTTCATTTTCTCGCTGCCAAATATGCAATCAAATCCTTTATCTCCTGCGCCGTTAGCCCATCCAGCAGGCCATCCGGCATGATGGAGTTTTTCGCGGCGCGGATGTCGGCGACGTCGCCCGCGAGTACCTCGAAACGGTTGCCTTTCTCGTCGATGTAAACCGATCGGTCGAGATGCGTGCCAACAAGCAGACCAGTTCGCGTGCGGCCATCGGTTGTTTCGATCCGCCACGCCTGATAGTGCGGCGCGACCACCGCGCTGGGCTGAAGAATCGACTCCACAATCCACTTTCGTTCGGTGCGGCCAATCAGACTCAGGTCCGGCCCGATGTCCGCGCCCCGCCCCTCCACGCGATGACACTTGTAGCACCCCGCTAACTTCGGGCTTTCAAACACGCGCCGGCCAGCATCCGTATCCGCTTTGCCTTCGAGGTATTTGAGCCAGGCTGTGGTGTTCTTCACATCTGGTCGATCGGCGTTGACCGGTTTGCCGAGAATGCGTTTCACAAGATCGTCGCAATCGCCTTTTCCCTTTACTCCCAACAGAAGCGTTTCCTCCTGTTTGGGGGTGAGTTTCATCTGAGTGAGTGCTCGCAACGCTTCATGTTGGATGGTGGATTCTGTGTCTGCTGTCAGCGCGATGAAGAAGTCCGCCTCGGAGTGCAATGCCGAAAGGGTGAGTATCGCCTGAGCACGCACGCCAGTGGGTTGCTTCGTGTCCCTGGCGAGCGCGAGAACGGACGAGGTGGCCTTGGCATCACCGCGGTCTTTCAATGCCCGCAACACTTCAATTCGGAATGCGGCGTCATCCTGCTTCAGCAGTTCAACGAGCAGTTCCGTGCGGAGGTTCTTGTGCGTGGCGGGAATGGCTCGGAGAGCCATGAGGCGTGCGGGAAGAGGCCCGTCGCGGTCGTTGAGCCGCTGGAGGAAATACGCCGCGAGGTTATCGTCGTTGACGGGCTTGTCGTCGAGTCGGGCGAGGGTGGTGGCCAGGGCGATGAAGCTCCGCGGGTCGAGCGTGGTGCTTTTCATCATCTCCGTGATTTGCGGTCGGAACTCCGTGAGCTTCTCGTCGCTCACCCACTTGATCGCGAGGAACCGCATCTCGGGGTCGGGGTCCTTCAGAAAACGCGGGATTTGCTTTGTTGCGTCCTTATGGCCTGACGCACGCCAGGCGAGGAGGAGGCTGACACGCGCGTTCGCTTTGTTGATGCTTGTCGTGACGTCCTCCAACAACTGCGGAGATCGTGCGAGCCGCATGATCCCAGCATGTCGGAGATACGGATCCTGGCTCGTGAGGAACTTCAGGAGCAGATCCTCAAGAAGTTCTTTGTCTTCGATTCCGGCGAGGGCAGCAGCACGTACCGCAGGTGGATTACGGAAGCCGACCAACTCATTTGCTTCTCGCCGCATCTGCGAGGGATTAACACCATCAGCTACGAGCGCACGGACTGCGGTCTCACGAAGTTGCATCTGCGGATCGTTGGTGGCAACCTTGATGAGTGTTTGTGGAGGCGCCGAGCCGGACGAACTCAGTGTGGTTAGCGCTGTCGCCCTGACTCGTACATCCGGCGCGCTGAGTTGTTTGCTTAAATACTCGCGCCCCTCCTTGCTCTTCATGAGCTCCCACGCGGCGGATTCTCGCGTCTTGCGATCAGGACTCAGCAGTGCCTCTTTCGGTTCCAGCGGTCGCTTCGACCGTTTCGCGTCCTTCCATTTGATGTGCCAGATCGCACCCTTGCCGTGGAGTTCGTAACTCCGCGAACCCCAGTCACTCACAAACAACGAGCCGTCTGGCGCGACTGTCAAGCCAGAGGGGTAGAAATCCTTTCCGCCTTGAATGAATGGCTTACGTTCGGCCATCAATCGTGCGCTCCCGAGACCGTCGGGACTGTTGCGAATCGAATCATTTACTGCCATCAGCTCCATGTATTGCTTCTTGGTCATTGAAACGCCATTTGGCAGAGGAACTATCCCGGCGCTGTCACTCCACTTCTTCAATGTTGCGGCGATCTTTGGCGGGAGCTTCGAGAGATCGACGGAATCATTCTCACTGCCAGTAATTCTCTGGAGCTCTTGCCAACCCCTTTCAGGGTCCGCTGGTGGCTTTTGTTGAGTTGACTGGGACTTGTAAAGTGACGGTGTATATCGCTCGACGCGATGGTCGGCCCATGCCGGGATGAGCAGCTCGCCGCGATACTCGTCCGGCAAGCCATCGGACTCGTAGCTGATGACCTCACACGGCGATTCACCCGTCCCTGCGACGTATGGCAGCGTACCGGGCAGTTCACCGTTCCAGGCCTGGAAGGGATGGCGTCCGGCTCGGCCGTAACGAAACTGGAAGCCGTAATCGCCACCTTCCACAACATGAAGGAGCCGGCACGGCGGCGAAGCGTCTGGATCATTGTCCACCACGAAGAGTCGGCCGTAGATGTCGCGGCAGGAGCCGAACGGATTCCAGAATCCAGTGGCAACTCGACGCAGCTTCTTTCCGTCAGCGGTGCAGTGGAAGATGTTTCCGCCTTCCCCTCCACCAGTCAGAGCGGCGCCATCGGTGCCAATCAACTTGTATGGTTCACCGAGGTTTTCGCCGATGCCGAAGTTAAGGTCGCCGCGCGAGTCGAAGGACAGCCCGGCAAGCCCGTTGTGTGGGTAGTTACCCTTCGTGTCGAGAAAGACGATCCGCGTCCGCTCATCGGCTTTGCCATCGCCGTCAGTATCACGTAGTCGAATGATCTCATTGCGAGTGGCAAGATAGACCGAGCCATCCGGGTGAACGGCAAGGTCCATCGTGTGGGTTGTGCCTTCGTAGAACGTGGTGAACTTGTCGGCTTTGCCGTCAACATCGGTGTCTTCGAGGATGCGGATGCGATCGAACTTCGGGCCGGTATAGTTCGCCGGGCGGAAGTGCGTGTGACTCTCCACCACGAGCAATCGCCCCTTGGCGTCGAAGTCGAGCGCGATCGGCTGGACGATGTCCGGGGCGACCGCGAATGCTTCCACCACAAGCCGTTTATCGGCCGAGAGGGGAGTTTCCGGGGCGCTCGGTTTCGGCTGTGCGGCGGGTGGCGTGGGGTGTTTGTCGTCGGCACTTACTGCGAGAAGAGAACACAGGAGTAACGCGAGGAGAGGGCAGCGGTAGAGCACGATCTTCTCCGAAGGGTCGGGTGTGACCCTGAGTTTTGGTGGTGGGCCAAAATCCACAGGGATACCCGAAGGGTCTGTTTGTTGGCGTGCGTAGAGTTACAATCTACCCGAACCATGCCGCAACTTCCGCGCGAAAGCCTCACCCAATGAACCAACTCTTCACCACACTTACAGCTGCCTTTCTTCTGGTTGCGACCACCACACCGGCCTTTGCTCAAAAGCAGCCGACCGTTCCGGATACGGTGGTGTTCGAGAGCGGGATCGAATACTCGAACCCCGATAACCAGCATCTCCAGCTCGACATGGCCCGGCCGAATACTAACGAGGGGCCATTCCCCGCGATCCTCTGCATTCATGGCGGCGGTTTCCGGGCTGGGACACGCCAGGGCTACGACGGGCAAATCATTCGCCTTGCCGACAAGGGCTATGTCGCGGTGACGATCACCTACCGTCTTGCGCCGAAGTACCCGTTCCCGGCTGCCATTCACGACACAAAGGCCGCTGTGCGGTGGTTGCGTGCCAACGCGAAGAAATATCACATCGACCCCGACCGGATCGGTGTGATGGGCGGTTCGGCGGGTGGGCACCTCGCGCAGTTTCTTGGCGTTACGAGCGACGTGAAGGAATTCGAAGGCGATGGCGGCAACCCCACGCAATCCAGTAAGGTCCAGTGCGTGGTGAATTACTACGGACCGAGCGACTTCACCAAGTCGTATGGCAAGAGCGTGGACGCCGACGAAGTGCTGCCGCTCTTTTTGGGCGGCAATCTGGAGAAGGCCAGGGCGTTGCACATCAAAGCCAGCCCGTTGTACTGGGTAACGCCCAACGCTGCTCCCACGCTGTGCATCCACGGCACGGAGGACAAGTACGTTGCATTCGAACAGGCAGAATGGATTGTCGAAAAACTCAAAGCGGCGAACGTGGAAGCGGAGTTGCTCAAACTCGAAGGCGCGGGGCACGGGTTTAAGGGAAAGGATGCCGAGACGGCCGATAAAGCCATGATCGCCTTCTTCAAAAAGCACCTGAAGAAGTGACTGGGAGGCATTCCGATGTCGAAACCGACCCCCGAACCGGTCGACCCCGCGTGCGTGGGTGAACTCGCGCTCGCGGTGATCGCCGCGGATCGTTTCCCGTATCTCGCGACGATCGACGGCGATCAACCGCGCGTGCGGCCGGTTTCGCCCGTTCGCACGGATCGCTTCACGGTATATGTCGCCAATCTCCGCATGTATCACAAGACGGCCGAGATCGCGGCCAACCCGAAAGTGGAACTCTGTTACCTCGACGACAAGCACGATCAGGTGCGGATCACGGGTGTAGCGGAGGTCGTCACTGATCGCGCCATACTGCAAGAAATCTGGGACGCGAACCCGCTCATGCGGCAGTACCTCGGCAGCATCGACAACCCCGCGCTCATCGTTTATCGCATCCGCCCGATACGGGTTCGCTTTATGCGAGAATGGGCGCTCGACTATCACGAAGTTCCCCTGGAGTGAGAGACGAGGATGAGTGAATCGCACGCTGGTGAAGGAAAAGTCGCGCTTGTGACCGGTGCCGGCTCGGGCATCGGCCGGGCTGTTGCTTTGGCGCTATTACGAGACGGCTGGTCTGTTGTTCTCGCCGGTCGGCGCACCGATACACTCGCGGCAACGGCAGCGATGGCGTTGGCCGGTGCGAGGACCTTGGTGGTTGCGGCCGACGTGACCGATCCCACCTCCGTTCGCTCACTCTTTGAACAAGCGAAAGCCACATTCGGCCGGCTCGATTTGCTCTTCAATAACGCAGGCATGGGTGCGCCGCCCATTCCGCTGGAAGACCTCACATTCGAGCAATGGAAGAAGGTCGTCGATGTGAATCTCACCGGCGCATTTCTCTGCACGCAAGAAGCGTTCAAGTTGATGAAGTCACAAACGCCACGCGGCGGCCGCATCATCAATAACGGCTCCATCTCCGCCACCGCTCCGCGGCCGAACTCCGCACCCTATACCGCAACCAAACACGCGATCACGGGACTCACGAAGTCCACGTCGCTCGATGGCCGAAAGTACAACATCGCCTGCGGACAGATCGACATCGGCAACGCCGCCACCGAGATGACCGCGAAGATGAAAGAAGGCGTGCCACAAGCAAATGGTACCATCGCCGTGGAACCAACAATGGACGTGGAGAATGTGGCGCGGGCAGTGCTCTATATGGCCAGCCTGCCGCTCGATGCCAACGTGTTGTTCATGACTGTCATGGCAACACAAATGCCACTCGTAGGACGGGGATAGGAAGAGGAATTCGTCACGGTGAAAAAGGCTTTCAATCTTATCGGGACGCCTTATGAAGATCACTCGCCTGGAAACGATTCAACTTCCCGAATACCCGTCGATTCTCTTCGTCGCCGTGCATACTGATGTTGGGCTCACGGGCTACGCGGATACTTGCTACATGCCGGAGGCAGTGGCGGGGTATATCCACGGCTTTGCAGCGCCCATGCTCCTTGGTCACGATCCCTTGGCGATTGAGTTGCACTGGCGGCGCTTGTACGAAGTTATCGCGCACATCGTGGGGAAGGGGGCCGAACTTCGTGGACTTTCGGCGATTGATGTCTGCTTGTGGGACATTCTCGCGCAGGCAGCGGGCATGCCAATCTGGCAGGTGCTTGGCGGTGCGGCCCGCGATCGCATCAAAACTTACAACACCTGCGGTGGACCGAACTACGGCAGGTCGTCGAAGGGCGGCACTGGCTACGGCCTCGATAGCAGCACGGGGAAATACGAAGACCTGATTGCGTTCATGGAACGGCCCGATGAGTTAGCCAAGGAGTTGCTGGCTGAAGGACTGACCGGGATGAAATTGTGGCCGTTCGATTTCGTGGCGCATTTTCCCGGCGGATGGGACAACTGGCGATCGTTCCGCGGGATGTTCGATCCGGCGATTCGCTTGCTCGGCGGGCACGACATCTCGGCTTCCGATCTTGCTCGCGCACTGGAGCCAATTGCCAGGATTCGTTATGCGGTTGGCGACCAGATGGAGATCATGGTCGAAGGCCACGGCCTCTGGTCACTGCCCGCAGCTCTCAAGATCGCCCGCGCCCTGGAAGAATACCGCCCGGCGTGGCTGGAAGACTTGATGCGAGCCGATGACATCGATGGACTGGCCGAACTGCGCCGGGGAACGACTTGTCCGATTCTGGCGAGCGAGTATCTGGCGACGCGCTACGAGTACAAACCGCTTTTGGAGAAGCAGGCAGCCGATATCGTGATGATCGACCCCACCTGGGCCGGTGGTATTACCGAGTGCAAGAAGATCTGCGCTATGGCGGAAACATATAAGAGACCGGTTGCGATGCACGACTGCACGGGGCCGTTCACGCTCTATGCGGGCATTCACCTTGCCATCAACGCGACCAACGCGATCTATCAGGAATCGGTGCGGGCATATCTTCGCGTGAACTACCCTGAACTGGTCACGGAACTGCCTGTGATTGAGCGCGGACACATCCTCGCTCCCACGAAGCCAGGGCTGGGCACGGTGTTGTTGCCGGATGTGCGGAAGCGCGACGGCGCGGTGGTGCGTGAGTCGAAATAACGCGCCGGAAGCGATAGGAATGACGAACCGGAAGCGTCAGCGACGGGCTCTCTTGGGGCCTGTCGCTGACGCTTCCGGCGCGTCGGGCTCATCCGAGCGCCGACTTCAACTCCTTCAGAAATCGCTCCACGTCATCGGCTGTGTTGTAGCCGTGAATTGCGATGCGCAGCCGACCGGCGTGGCTCATCACGTGGACGTTAGCGGCGTGTAGTTTGGCGTGTAATTCCTCGGCCTTAGGGTGCCGGAATGCGAAAATCCCCGCGACATGGTCCGGTTCCACTGGCGTGAGCATTTCCACGGGTAATTTCTGCACTTCCGATAGGCAATGTAACACGAGCGGACGTGCGGCTGCGTCGATGTGGGTCACATCCACATTGCGGATGTACTCCAACCCGGCGCGAATGGCATACACGGCGGGATAGTTCGGCATCCCCACAGTGAAACTCGCTGCGCCGGGCTTGCTCACTGCTTTTTCGAAGCGATTCGGGCCGAAGGCGTCTTCGAGGTTGAACCACCCGCCGGCCGGCGCGGTCCACTCCGCTGTGCGTTCTTTCGGCACGCCGACCAACCCGCCGCCGTGCGACGCGAGAATCCACTTATGCGTGCTGCTCACGATCAGATCCGCGCCGGAGAGATCGAGCGGGATGCGGCCGAGCGCTTGCGTCACATCCACCGCCAATAACGCGGGAGAGTGTTTCCGTACGGCCGCGACGACTTGCGGCAGGTTGATTCGAAAGCCGTTATAGAAACTCACCAGCGAAACCGTGACGAGTCGAGTTTTGGCATTGAGAAGTGGAACGAGATCTTCGACACGAATCGCCCCGCCGCGGTTCTTCCACACGCGTGACGTCGCCGGGCACGATGGCTGAAGCCACGGCGTTGCCCCGGCGGGGAAGTCGAGATCGTTCACGACCACTTCGTCGCCCGGTTTCAAGTGCAACGCCATCGCGGCGAGGTTGTACGCTTCGGACGAGCAAGAACAGATACCGATTTCACTTGGCGTGAGGCCAAAGAACTCCGCCGTGAGTGCCTTCGCGGCTTCCCACTGCGCTGCATGCGGCTTTCGGCCATCCATGCCGAGTTGCTTGTCGCGAAAGTATTGTTGAAGTGCTTCACCAACGGCCAGCGGCGGAATCCCCTCCGCCGCTGTGTTCAAATAGACTCTGCCTTCAAGTGACGGGAAATCGCGCCGGCGTGTTTCCGCAGTGAGCATGGGTGTCTCCGGATGGGTTGTCGCTGTTATACGGCTCTAACTTCCCCAGCGCCACCCCACCGGACATTCGCTCTCACGCGCTGTGCGCGGATTCAAACTCCGTTTCATCCGAACGTGTATCGTAAGCGGACATTTCGGAGGTTCCATTCATGCTGAGGTTAAGCTCTTTCTCGCCCGGCGTCGGTGCGGATTCTGGATGTTCCGAGCGCCATAGCAGTTCGAGTGCGAGCTGAGCGCAACGCTCCTGGAACTGTGCCGGCGTCTCCTTGCGGTTCGGCTCGAGTTCGAGCATCCGGCAGATCTCGAGGTAGCCCGTGTCGTTGTCGAAGAAGATTCGCCGGGCGAGCTTCAGCTTGTCGCAATCCTCCATGTAGCCAAGTTCGATGGCCTTGTCGATTCGCCCCGGGCGCGTGGAGATGAACTCCACCGTTCCGTCGTCTCTGCGCCGGGGGCGGCCGAGTGCCGGATCGAGCTTGTCGATGTGGTTGGTCGTGATGACAGTGAAGATGCCGTTGCTTTTCTCAACGCCATCCAGGCAGTTCAGCAGGCAATCGAAACTCAGTCGGCCCGTGTTCAGAACGGACGACTGATTGTTGTTGTTGCCTCCATTGTTGGCGTTGGCGTTTCCGGCGGCATTGTTCCCGCCAGCCGCCGTCGCCGCGATCAGGTCCGAAAGCTTGGGTTTGCCGTACACATTCTCGCGACCGTGGAACACGTTGTCGAAATCCTCGAACAGGGCGATACACGGCACGTGTGCTTGCATCTCGGCCCAGGACTGTTCGAGATCCTCGTTGAGCATTTGCCCCAGGGAATACACGAACAGCGGCATATCGAGGTCTTCGGCGATCGCGCGGGTGATGGCGCTCTTGCCAGTTCCAGGCGGACCGTAGAGTACCCAACCGCGTTTCCAGGGAATGTCGCGCTCAAGATACCAATCCCGTAGCTTCCGCCACATCTCGACTTCACGGATGAGCTTGCGGACGTGTTCCGGGAAATAAAGCTTGTCGGTGGAGCGGCCAGGAGACAGAGGTGAGCTGCCTTTCCCGAGCTGGTCGGGGTTGTGTGCAATGAGGCGATAGAGACCTTCCTGATACCAAGCCAGGCTCGTTCCGGCAGAGTACCGTCGGCTGCCCATCTGTGTGGCGTCGGGAATCCGCTTGATGAAGAATCGCTTGTGTTCCGATAGGCCGTTAGCCCAGTACAACTGGTTGCGGGCCTCCGAGGCTGCCTTCACGATCGCCTCGACATCGACTGTCCCGCGGAAGAACGACAGGCTCGCCTTCATGTTTGCTTTCGGCTTTCCACCCCAGTAGATCACGCTCCCCTGCTCAGATGATTTCTCTTCGGTCACGTTGAACCACAACGGTGCTCGCCCGATCCAGAAGAGAATGCGATGACCGCCGAAAAACTCGAAGGGGACGTGCCCAAACTTTCCATCGCGGAATGATTCGTGCTTGCCGCCGAACGTCTTTTCGCACAGCGTGGACCGCTTGTAGATTCTGATCAGGTGGGCGAGAACAGCCTGCGATGTGGCCTCATCCTGGAGGTGAACCTGAGTCACAACCAGCCGGAAGGCGCTGTTGACGAAGCCCTTGATGCTCGACCAGCCGCGAAGGACCATCCCAAGCACGGTTCCGAGAATGGCGAACCCGGCGAGCATGGGCGCAACGGTTTCGAGTTTCATTTCGTGCATGATGCTTCCCGACCCGCGACGTGGAGGGCTGTTAAGGTTAGGACGCCAGAACCTCAAACACATTTCAAAGTGGATGAGGGTGTCCGAACTGAAGTTCGTGTTGTTGGGGAGTCTTCGGTTCTGTCGTGGGCTTTGAAGGGAGAAGGCAACAGAGAGGAAGGTTCGCGTGAAATCCTTTCGGCATATCGCGTCGTTGGATCGAGATGAGACTTCGGTTCACAAGTCGGGTAAATTCGCAGAACACTCCTGTTCTGGCGTCTTTAGTGGAGCGGGCGCGGGTGGTTCGCCACCCCTGCTGCCCAGCGCCGAGAATCAATATGCCATTCTCCAATCAGAAGATATAATGATCGTCCGATCTGCGTCCATCACGGACACGCATTGTCGGTAGCCGCGTCGGGAGAAGCCCATGTCATATCGCATCCGGAGTCGGGCGTTCGGGTTGGCCATCGCGTTTGCCCTCGGGTTGGCAGCCCTACCTGCCATCGGCCAGCCCCGGCCGACGCAGGCGGACGTCAAACGGCTTGACGAACAGGCCATCCGCCTTCGCAAAGCCGGCCGATACGCCGACGCCATCAAGCAACACGAGAAGGCGATCGCAGCTGCCAAGCAGGTGTGGGGAGAAAACGACTGGGGTGTCGCTCCCTGTATCGGCAACCTCGCCGAGACCTACCGCCTCGACTGGCAATACGACAAGGCCGTCCCGCTCGCCGAGGACGCGCTGCGACGGTTCCAGATTGCCTACAAACGTGGAGAAGTGGGGGCATCGTATCTCGCGTCCGCGTGCGTCAACGTCGCCAATTGCTACGCCAGCGTTGGCCAGTTTGGCCGCGCCATCGACTACGAACTCGCTGCCTGCGAAATCTACGACAAGCTGTACCCGGACTGGTACGCACGCTCGACGGCCCACCTGAACGTCAGCACAACGTTTCGCGAGATCGGTGACTACCCGAAGATGCTCAAGCACGCGCAGACTGGCTTCGAGGTCCGCAAGGCCAAGGGGGTGAAGCCGAGCGAGTCGAACTACTGGAGCGCGGCGACCGGGGTTGCCGACGCGTACTGGTGCCTGAAAGAGTACGACAAGGCCGAACCCATCTACCGCGACAACCTGGCGGCGTGGGAGAAGAACGCTGGGATCGACAGCAGCCCCCACGCCCTGGCCATGCTCGCCCGCGGGATCGAGCCGACCGGCCAGTTCAAGGAAGCCGACGAACTTCGTACCCGGGCGCTGAAGAAGTGGACCGAGTGGTACGGCGCGGAGTCCGACATGGTGTCGTGGGCGTCCTGCGAACTGGCGACGGTCAAGGCGTATCGCGGCGACTGGGCGGCAGCGATGACGCTGCTTGGCAAGAACCTGCCGATCCAGCGGGCGAAGTACCTCCATCTGGCCGGCGGACTTCCCGAGCGCGAGCAGATGACCTTTCTCCGCCGGTTCAACGATGAGACGCTCGCCGAGGCGCTGGCAATCGGGTTCGGCCGTCGGCTTGACCCGGATACGCTCGCTGCTTCCGCCGAGTGGGTCGTCAACGGCAAGTTCTTGCTTTTCGAGGTGATGGCCGAGCGACACCTTCTGGCACGCGACGGCAAACTCCCCGCTGTCGGCGCTGCGGCGGCGGAACTGCGGGATGCACGCCGGCTGCTGGCGGAGCATTTGAACTCCCAACCCGAGAAGGGCGAGGAAGAAGCGTGGCGGACCAAGAGTGACGAGCTTGCCAGGGAGGAAGAGCGGCTGTCGCGGGCGCTGGCAGACGCCGGCGGGCACCTGCGGCCCAGCCCGAAGTGGGTGCCTCTGGCCGACATCCGCAAGGCGCTCGCGGCCGGAGAAGTTCTGATCGAGATCAAAAAATTCGGTGTCCGCGACTTCGCCGATAAGGGTGGGCCGAAGGGACTGAAGGTCGAACCGCGGTATGTGGCGTGGGTGATCCCGGCGACTGGTGCCGTGAAGGTGATCGACCTGGGACCGGCCACCGAGGTCGAGGCCGCTGTTGCCCGTGTCGTGCGGAATATCCGCGCATACAGCGGCGAAACGCTGGCCGATGATCTCGCTGCTCTTGCGCAACTGGTGCGACAAGGGAAGCTCAGCCCGGACGAGTTCAAGGAGAAGGCAGACGCTCTGGAACGCGAATACGCGGCCGCCCGGCCCAAACTGGAAGCCTCCTTCTCGACGGACGCCGCGGCGCTGTCGAAGCTGGTCGTCGCCCCGCTCCGCGAGGCTGCCGGCGCGGCGACCGGGTGGGTCGTCAGTCCGGACGGCGACCTGTGGGCAGTTCCGTGGGCGGCACTCGCGACACCGGACGGTAAGTGGTTGATCGAGTCGGTCGCGCTGAGGCAAGCGGTGACCGGGCGTGATTTGCTTGCGCTCCGGGCACCGGACCGCATGCGGCAAACGGCTCCGCTCGTGCTGGCCGACCCGAACTACGACCTGGGCGTCGCCACTCCCGCCGACCGGGGCGGCTCTGCGAAGCGGCTCCCCGGCACTCGCAAGGAGGCCGCGGCCGTGGAGAAGATTCTTGCGGTCGGTGGCGTAGTTCCGGTCGTCAAATACGACGATGACGCCACAGAGGACGTACTGAAGGCGGCCCGTAGCCCACGGGTACTCTTGCTTGCGACCCACGCTGGCTTCACCCCGATCAATCCGGCGGAAATCCCGCCCGGCTTCGGCTTCGTCTACGAGAATCCGATGCTGCGGTCCCGGATCATCTTCGCCGGGAGTAACCGACGGCGGGCATCCGGAGCCACCGGAGAGGACGGCAAGCTGTTCGGGCTCGAGGCGTTGGGGCTCGATCTGCGCGAGACGGAACTCGTGTTCCTCAGCGCGTGCCAGTCAGCCCTCGGCGATATTCATGCGGGGCAGTCCGCAGCCGGTTTGCGTCAGGCATTTCAACTCGCTGGCGCTCGTGCCGTGGTCGGCACTCTCTGGAGCGTGAACGACGCGGCAGGCGCGGCGTTCTCGACAAAATTCTTCACTCGCCTCGCCTCCGGTGATTCCAACGCGACGGCTCTGACCACGGCCACTCGGCAACAGCTCGCCGAACAGACCAAGGCCGGGTTGACACACCCATACCACTGGGCAGCATACACGCTCACCGAGCGCGGTCGCTGATCGACCGCCGCATCTATCTCAAGAGGAGCCACCCCGTGAGGATCCAACTTGGCGCGGCGCTCGCACTCGCTGTTGCCTTTTCCACCCCGGTTCGGGCGGATGAATCGAAGCCGTCGGTCGCGGACCTCGTCCGTGTTCTGGAGGACGCGGACACGAGCAGTCAGACGAAGCAAGCGGCGCTCGCCGCGCTCGCCAAACACGGGCGGAAAGCAGCACCGGCCGTGCCCGCGCTCAAGATGATTCTTCTCACCCCTCCCGGCAAGGTGGACCTTCGCCCGTCGGCTGTGACCACCCTCGGCGCGATCGGTAAACCAGCCGTGCCGGCGCTCATTGAGGGGCTGAAGCTCAAGGACGGTCTCATTCGCCGGAGTGTATTGAAGAGCATCGGGGAGATCGGGCTGAACGCTCGCGAGGCGATCCCCACGCTGCTCGGCTGGATCGATGCCGAACTAGCGAAGCAGGACGGCGCGGTGGACTTCGAGTGGCTGACGGTGCTTGGGGAACTGAGTCCTGACGCGAAGGACTTCGTCCCCCGAGCGATCAAGATCATCCAGGTGGTGCCGGACTTCACTCCCAACCGTAAGGTTCGCGGTGACCGGCTCCAGTCGGCAGAACTGGCGGTCACGATGCTGGCCGATTACGGACCAGCCGCCAAGGACGCCGTCCCAGTGCTGGTGCGCGTGTTGAAGATGCCCGACGGGGGGCAACGTTATTACATGCAGTTCTACCTGCTGACGATGTCAGCGCTGGGTGAGATCGGGCCGGACGCGGTCGATGCGCTGCCAGCTCTTCGCATACTGCTGGATAGCCCAGGAGAACTGGGCAAGTCGGCGGAGCGGGCAATCGCCAGGATCAAGGCTCCACGGCCCAAGGAGCCGGGGAAGAGGATAGTGTGGAAGTCGGTGGAAGTGACTGTAAAGCACGTCAAGGCGGACGAGTGGATCTTCACCGACCTCACCAGCACCTTCCAGTTGCGGGAGCGTCGGAGTCGAGCCGAGTACATCGAACTGGTGGTCGTGGACGGACCTGATGATGGCGAGGTCGTCCGGCTGGGCGACACCATCCGGCTCTACGCCGACCGGATGGACAGGCGCCTCAAGGGCGAGACTGCGTGGAAGAAAGCCGACGAGGGAGCGTGGACCGATAAGTGATGTCTGGTGAATGATCCCAGCGAATGAGCCCGAACCAGTGCGCCGACTGCTGCACACCAATCACTCCGCTTCGGTCATCGCTCACTCTACCACAGCCTGACCGATCCTTACTCGTAAGCCTACCGGCTCAGAAATCTGAGCAGTGGAGTGCTATCGTTCGTTTCATACCTCGGGTAGATTCGCAGGGCACACCTTTTTGAGGTTCACTCCATGCTCACGCGACGAAAGTTTCTTGGCACTGCGAGTGCCGCACTTTTCGCTTCACATCTTCACGCCGCCGAACCCGCGAAGAAGAAGCTCGCGGTGATTACGAACGTCTGGACCGACCGCAGCCACGCCTGGCACATGGCGGAGCGATTCTTGCATGGTTATCCGGTGGAGGGGAAGTGGCACAAGCCGCCGATTGAGGTGGTATCGGCCTATGTCGATCAGAAGCCCGACAACGACTTGAGTGCTGGCCGGGCGAAGGAGTTCGGCTTCAAGATTTACCCCAGCGTGGCGGAAGCACTTCGTTGTGGCGGGGACAAGATCGCGGTGGATGCGGTGCTGGTCATCGGCGAGCACGGCAAGTATCCACGCAACGAGTTCAATCAGATTCAGTATCCCCGCTACGACTACTTCAAAAAGATCGTGGATGTTTTCGCAAAGGACGGCCGCACCGCGCCAATCTTCAACGACAAACATCTGTCGTGGAAATGGGAGTGGGCCAAGGAGATGGTGGACACCGCGCACAAGATGAAGTTCCCACTGCTGGCAGGTTCGTCGTTGCCCAATACGTGGCGGATGCCAGCCATCGACATGCCGTATGGGGCTGAGGTGGAAGAAATCGTCTGCGTTGCGTTTGGCGGCCAGGATGTGTACGACTTCCACGCGCACGAAACGATTCAGTGCATGGCCGAACGCCGCAAGGGAGGCGAAACGGGCGTCCTTGCTGTGCAGGGATTGAAAGGCGAGAACGTGTGGAAAGCACTCGCGGCCAAGGACTGGCCCGCGGGCGGCTGGGATGCACGGCTCTTCGAGGCGTGTCTGTGCCGCAGCCAAACTCTCGAACAACCGCCAGCCACCAGCCACCGCTTTCCGACGCTTGCGCAGATGAAAGAATGGGTGAAGGAACCCGTGGTTCATCGGGTTGAGTATGCGGATGGGTTGAAGGCGACGATGCTGCTCCTCAATGGACTCGTGAAAGATTTCACCTTCGCGGCGCGCCTCAAGGGGCAGAAAGAGCCGCTTTCAGTGCTATTCCACCTGCCGCCGAACCCGAACGTAACGTACTCGGCGGCGCTCATGTCGAAGGCAGAGCAAATGTTTGTGACGGGGAAGGCGCCGTTTCCTATCGAGCGGACGCTCCTCACAAGCGGCCTGACCGCAGCCGGGTTGCAATCACTCGCGACAGGTGAAAAACGCCTCGAAACGCCGCACCTGGCGGTGAAGTACTCGGTGTCGAAGGAATCGCTCTTCTGGCGGACGTGATGTCAGGTGAGCCTGTGTTCGCGCATCCAGCGAACATAAGTCTGTGCGTATTCGTCGAGGTTCTCGATCGCCCCACCGCCACGAATCGGTGAGCACATCTCGAAAGTGGCGAGACCGTCAAAGCCGCCGTCTCGCAACCCGCGAAAGAAAGCTGGGTAGTCGATGAATCCCGTTCCGAACGGCACGGCCCGCACGAGTTCCGGCGTCGCGGGCTCGTAGTTCACGAGTTCTGGCCGGTAACGGTAGCGTGGGAGGCGGATGTAATCGGCGTTCGTGGTGATGACTGTATGTGGAGCGGCTTGCTTGGCGCACGCATAGAGATCCTCGCCGCGAAGGGCGGGCGACCAGGCGTCGAAACCGAGCTTGCAGTTGGGCTTGTTGATGTCGTGGAGGAGTTCGAGTAAAGCTGTCGTGTGCAGGCCGACGTCGTGGTGGTTCTGAATCGCGACTGTGATCCCGTACTCAGCGGCGCGAACACACATCTCTCGCAGGGTGATGACCACACGTTGCCAGTTGGTATGCGGACTTTGGCCGGGCGATTCGTAAGCAGTGAAGACACGAACGACGTTCGCACCCAGTCGCGCGCCGATCTTGCAAAGTGATTCCACGTAGGCGATCTGCATTTCCAGAAACGGCACTTCCGCGGCGTTCGCTGGCGTGAGGTCGGTGTATGCCGCAACCACAGCGCACTTCACGCCGGTGGTTTGTAGCTCGTCGCGCAATGCCGCGATGGCGTCGGGCGTCATGTCGAGTGGCGACAGGTGTGGACGCTTCCCCGCAAGCATCACAGCGTTGAAACCAAGACTCGCGGTCCGACGCACAAACGCCCGCAAGTCGAGCGACGCCTGACCCCACAATCCGCCGTAGCTGATCGAGAACAAACCGAGTTGCATGGCGAACACCCTCCCGAGGGCTTTCAAAGTTAAGCAGAGTGTCGGTGAGAGTAGTTATTACGCGGAACGTGATGACTACACTTTCAAAGCTACTTCTTCAACAAACCCTTTTGCCGCAGCCAGTCTTCGCAGTTCTTCGGCCAGTTTCCGCATGGCCCGGTCTGCTTGACGCCAAAGCCGTGTCCGCCAGTGGAGTAGATGTGCATTTCCGGGTCGAGTTTCGCTCGCTTGAGTGCGAGGTAGAACTCGACGCTATGCTCAACATCGCTGATCTTGTCGTCGGTGGCGTGAACAAAGAACAGTGGCGGAGTGTCCGCGGGTGTTTTCACGGTTGGCGAGAGGCCGCCCTTCACTTTGAAGTAGCCGGAATACGCCATGATGCCGAAATCCGGTCGGCAACTGATTTTGTCGACATCGTCGATGGGGTCGTAGGTTCGTTTCTCGAAGTTGGTGGCTGTAGAACCCACCAGATGTCCGCCAGCGGAGAAGCCAATCATGCCGATTCGCTTGGGGTCAAGTCCCCATTCCTTTGCTTGGCTGCGCACGAGGCTCACCGCACGCTGTGCATCTTTGAGAGGACCGGCGGGCGGCACGTCCTTTTCGTCACCGGGTCGGCGTGGGCAACGATACTTCAAAATGATCCCCGTCACGCCGATGGAGTTGAGCCACGCGGCCACATCCTCGCCTTCGAGGTCCCAAGCCAGATTGTGGTATCCGCCGCCGGGGCAAATGATCGCCGCAGCGCCGGTGTCCTTGTCTTTCGCGGGCTTGTAAATGGTCAGCGTGGGTTTGGTGACATTGGTGATCCACTTGATGTTCGGCGCGCTTTTGACATCGGTGAACTTCTCCGCGCCGATTTTGCCCGCGTTTTCATCCGCTGGCTTTCCCGGCCAGACGTCCACAACGTGCGGCTTGTCGGCAGCGAGTGCGGGTACGGCCGAACAAAGCAGAAACGGAAATGCTCCGACGAAACGCTTCATTGTTGGCTCTCGGAAGGAGTGGATCTGCCACACATTTCGTCCGTCACCCCGCCATCTCCAATCCCGTCAGCGTTCCTTTGCTCGAACTGAATTTGTCAATTCCCAGCCCGAGTCGTTGCAGCATGGAAACGAAGAGATTCGCGAGCGGTGGGCCGTTCTTCGCATCGAAGGCGAGGTGCTGGCCGTGCTTGAATCCGCCGCCCGCCAGCAGCATGGGCAGGTTCTTGCACGAGTGGCTGTTCCCACTGCCCAGGTTGCTGCCGAACATCACCATTGTGCGGTCGAGTACCGTGGCCGAGTCTTCCTTCGATTCTTTCAGCTTGGTGAGTAGATCGCGGAGCAACTTGAACATTTCCGTCTCCACAATCCCGAGTTGCTTGAGCTTCTCCGGCTCCTGACCGTGGTGCGAGAGGTTGTGGTGATCGAACGACACACCTGGAATCGGCGGTACCTGACTCGCCCCGCCGAGCAGGATGGTGATGAGCCGCGTGGAGTCGGTTTGGAGGGCCAGGTGCGTGAGGTCGAAGAGCAATTTGGTGCGGCCGAGCAGGTCGGCTGAGTTCATGATGTTCTGTGGTTGCTTGGCGTTCACCTTGGGCTTGGGCTTCTTCGACCACTCTTCAGCCTTGGCCAACCTCTTCTCCAGTTCGCGCACGCTCGTGAAGTATTCGTCCAGTTTCTCGCGGTCGGTGTTACCCAGGCCGTTCTGAATGCTCTTGGCCTGTTCCCCCACGGTGTCGAGAACGCTCTGCCCGTCGCGCAGTCGGCGAATCTGCGCCGCCATTTCGTCCGGCTTCCCGTCGATGAAGAGCTTGGCGAAGGTACTCGCCGGCCAACATTCTGATGGAACCAGGGCGCCACTGCGGGTCCACGACAAACTGAACCCTTCCCCCGCCAGTGCGAGCGAAGGAAATCGCGTCTCGTCGCCAATATGTTCGGCCGCGAGCTGATCGAGTGAGATGGTATTGCGGAACCCCGCGCGGCGTTCTGGGTGCTGCGCTCCGGTGAGGTAGGTGTAAATTGAATCATGCCCGGAATCGACGCCGACGTGGGACAAGCCACTGAACACCGTGAAGTCGTTGCGGAAGTCCTTCAGTATGTCGAGATAGGGCGTGGCGGTGTAGTCTTTGCCGCTCTTTGCGGGAAAGAAGTTCGTTGGGTGCAGGCCCAGAGGGGTGCAGATGAGCACCATCCGGCGCGGCACAGCGGTGGGCGCGGCGCGAACCGGGGCGGTTGCTTCGAGCCACGGCAACGCGAGTGAAACTCCAGCGGCCTTCAGCATATGGCGGCGCGTCAGCTTCATGGTTGAGCCTGGGGTTGGAAGCGGAGCCGCAGATAACACGGATCAGACAGACTGAATGATTCTTTATTCCGATCTGTCTTATCTGCGGCTCCTCTTCATTTGTTCTGAAACAACTTGCTCTGCACAACAGCATGCACGAGCGAGCGAACACCGTAGTGGGTGTCGCGAACCTTTTGCACAATGGCTTCGATCTCAGGCTGATCGAGCGCACTTGGTGGCGCGCCGGTGGAATAGGTCACGAGCTTCCCTGCCAGAGAGCGGACGAGCTGATCCTTGTCTTTCAGGATGATCTGCTTGAGGTCGTCGATGTTCGCGAACTTCTCCCCGTTGAACACGTCGGAAGGATCGACTTTCTTCCCCTCGGCGTAAGGCATGCGCCGGCCATCAATAATGACCGGCTTGCCGTTGCCAATGCTGCGATAGGCTTCACGCCATCCGCCAATCACATCGTAGTTTTCCAGCGCAAAGCCCGGGGGATCGATCTTGGCGTGGCAGGCGTTGCAGGTTGGCGTGGAGCGGTGCTTCGCAAGCTGATCGCGAATCGTTGTTGCGCCGCGAATATCTGGTTCCACTGCTGGCACGCCGGCCGGAGGAGGGGAGGGGGGCTTGCCCAGGATGCGATCCAGTACCCATGCCCCGCGCACCACCGGCGAGGTATTAGTGCCATTAGCGGTGACCTTGAGCACGCTGGCCATCGTCAGCACGCCGCCACGATGGCTGTTGGGCGGTAACTGCACCTTGCGAAACTCCATCCCATCAATGCCGGGAATGCCGTAGTGCTTGGCAATTCGCGTGTTGAGGAAGGCGAAGTCCGATGCGATGAAGTGAGTGATGCTCAGGTCATTTTTCACGACTTCATCGAAGAACAGATGCGTTTCGGCGAGCATCGCGACTTTCAGTGCGTCGTCGAATTCCGGATAGAGGCGATAATCCGGAGCGGTGAAGTCGATGTCGCGCAGTCCCAACCACTGACCGACGAAATTCTCAGTGAACTGCCGGGCCTTGGGACTGTTGAGCATTCGCTCTACTTCCCCTCGCAGGACATCTGGGGATGACAACTTACCCGCTTCCGCCAGAGCGAACAGTTTATCGTCCGGCATCGTGCTCCAGAGGAAGTACGACAGCCGCGACGCCAGCGCGAAGTCGTCAAGCTGGCCCGGTTTCTCGCGCAGGAACAGGAACTCGGGCGACACCAGGATTGCTTTCAAGCCAACACGCACGGCTGCTTCGAAGGTGTACTTCTCTTCCATCCGCTTTTTCACGATCGCCAGGTAGGGCTTGATCTCTTCATCGGTTACCGTGCGGCGAAACGCTCGACGAGCGAAGTTCCGCAACACCTTCGCGGCATCAACTTCCGGGTCCTTGGAAGTGACTTCCAGCCGCTTGTCGCCATTGCGCATTGGGACGATGACTTGCGGAAGATCGCCGAAGATGCGTTTGTGGCTTTCCGGTGGCCAGTTGTCATGGAGCGGGCCCTCCACCTCCACCCATTGCACTGCGAGGCCCGGGCCGGTGTACTTGTCCGCGCCAATCTTGTGGACGGTTTGCGCGGTCGCCAGTCCATAAGGAGAAATGCGGATGTGGTTCCGCGCTTCAAAGTGATCGATGAATTCGAACACCTTCGGCTTGTCGGCCGGCGCGTCGAAGTAGTTCACGAGGTGGTTTTTCGTACCCATCAGCATTGGCCCGGCATCGACGCGAAACGACACCGGCTTGCCGTCGCTTTGCAGAGCCTGGGCCGAAATGCGAATGCGGTACTTGCCGCGATCGGGCGGATAGAACTGACCCACCGTGATCGCGTTCCAGGCTGACGAACTGAACATCACCAGTGCATCGTCCTGCTTGAGATAAACGCTCTCGGTACTGATCTTCACGATCAACTCGTCTCTGAGCGAATAGCGTTTCTTCACGAATTTCGGTTGCGGCGTATTGGCAATGGCAAACTTGAGTGCCTTGTCGGTGGCTTCGAGGTAACTTTCCATCAGGAATTGTGAGACGTGGTGAGCATCACCGCTGGTATCGAAGCCGTTGGCGGTAGCGTCCGGCGGAAGCAGTTCCTGCAATTCCACGTCGATGCCGAGCAGATCGCGGACGGTGTTCTCGTACTCCACGCGGTTGAGGCGCCGCGTTACACTGCGGCCTTGTTTCGCGCGGCGATCGAGCTCAACCACTTCCAGACGGCTATTCACCCAGTCTGCCAGGGCGGTGGCGTCTTTCGCGTCGGGCCGCGGGCGCTTTTCCGGCGGCATGCTACCCGACTTGATCTGCTCAAGCGCGGCGATCCAGCGGTCGCGGTTCCCTCGATCGGCGAAATCGGCAGTGAGTTTGTCGAGCGCCACGTCGCCCTTCGGCTTGGCGCCGCTGTGGCAACTCAGGCAGTGCTTCGCGAGAAACTGCTTCGCTGCTGTGTCTGTCGGCTTCGCATCGGACGGTGTGGCGGGTGGCGAATCGCTATTCCCACTGGCGCAGACCGCTGTCAATAGCGCGAGAACGAACGCGGATCGAAGCAGCTTCATGGAGAGGCTCGTTGGAGCTTCTGGCGGGAACCCTCAGCGGCCTCTCCAGACTACCCAAGGAACCGGACAGGTGCGAGCGCGTTCTGTTACGGCTTGCTCTTCAAGTGCGTGCGAATGAACTCCAACGCCATGTCGTGTGCAGCTGCCACGTCCTTCTTGACTCCACCACTGAGGCCGTGGCCCGCGCCTTTCACGGTGACGAACTCGAATTGAACCCTGTGCTTTTCGAACTCCTTAGCCATGTTTGCGGAGAGTTCGTACGGCACATCGGTATCCTCGGTGCCGTGGACGAGCATTGTCGGCGGGTAGTCTTTCGTCACGTTGCGCACCGGGCAGTAGGGATCGAGCTTCGACTTTTCTGTGGGGTCGAAGCCGGTCACTTCCTTGGTCCAGAGTCCGTTCTGGCGAAAGTAGAGGTAGAGCTGGCCGCGAGCCTTGCCGTCGAAACCCGGTTCGCTACCGGTGAGCGGCGTCTTCCTCAGGGCTTTGTACGCCTCATCCTTCGCAATCAGCGGAACGGTTTTGCGATAGTGCTCGGATGGTTTGGTGTACCACTCACCGTCCACATCGCCGTAGCCCCAGTAAGCGACAAGTGCTCTTGGCTTGTGCTTGAGGCGTGCGCCCATCGTGAGCGTGAGGTAGCCACCCGCGGAGCCGCCGGTGATTACCATGCGCTCAGGATCGATGTGCAGCTTCGGGCCTTCTTTGCGAATCCACGCAAAGCAGTCCTCCACATCCGCAATGATCTCCGGCAACTTGACTTCCGGCGCGAGGCGGTAGTCGATAGAGATGAGTGCGTATCCTTCCATTCGGCAGAGATCGAGAAGATTCTTGGGAACCGCATTCTTGTTGCCGGTGATGAGTGCGCCGCCATGAATCCAGACCACCACCGGTCGCATGGTCGAATCTTTTGAGTGGTAGACATCCGCATGGATCTTCACCTCACCCACGGTTTTGTAGGTGTGCGTGGTTTTCAGGAGTTCAGGCGGGTCGGCTGCGTTCATGTTGCTGGTGGCAAAAAAGACGCCAATGAACGTGGAGAGGAAACGAGCGGTCATGGTGAAAATTCCTCGGAAGACGCTGTTGCTTGATCCGGAAAGAAACGTCAGCACACCGGTCGAAAAAGTGTATCAAACTGCGTTCTGCTGGTAGTAGTTAAACAGAAATGAATTGCAATCTGTCTCCGTAAGCCCTGGAGCGAGTTCATCCTGAATCTTCGCACACAATTGCTCCTGCGTGATGCGCTCGCAGCGAGCGATGAGCAACTGCTGGAGGACTTCATCAGCCGCCGAGACACCGGCGCGATGGCAGCCCTTGTGCAGCGCCACGCTTTGATGGTGTGGGGCGTGTGCCGCCGGGTGCTGCCCAATCACCACGACGCCGAGGACGCGTTCCAGGCCACGTTTCTTGTTCTCGTTCGCAAGGCAGCATCGATTGCCACGCGGAAGTTGTTTGCCAACTGGCTTTATGGTGTTGCTCACCAAACAGCGCTGAAGGCCCGAGCGACAATCGCCAAACGTAAGCAGCGGGAAAGCCAGGTGCCGACCATGCCCGAACCGGTCGCGGTGGACCAGGAGAATCAACCGGATTTGCGACTTCTGCTCGACCAGGAGTTGTGCCGATTGCCCGAGCGGTATCGCGTCCTGATTGTTCTCTGCGATTTGGAGGGGAAGACTCGCAAGGAAGTCGCTGAGCAACTGGGATGCCCGGAAGGAACAGTCGGGGGCCGATTAGCACGCGCGCGGGCAATGTTGGCGAAGCGGCTAATCCGACGTGGGCTGGCTATTTCGGTAGGAACATTGACCGCGGAACTGTTCGAGAAAGCGGCCACGGCGTCCATACCAAGCACGCTGGTGTCTTCTGCGATCCGAGCCACCAGTGCGTTATCGAAGGGACAAACGACGGATGCACTCTCCGTGAATGTCACCGCCCTGACAGATGGAGTCCTGAACGCCATGTTCATGAGCAAACTCAAGATCGCAGTGGCAGCCCTTTTCGTGGCAACCGCGGTTGCTCTGACTTGCGGAATGCTGATCGGGCAACAAGAGAAGCTCGTGGACGAAGCGAGGGCACAGCCACAGATCAAACTCCCTGTACCACAGACGAAAGACACACTCCCTGTCGCGCACCACCAACAAGACAAACCCGAATACCGCTCGATCGATGCGGAAACCATCGCCGCCTACAAAAAGCTCGGGGCACGATTCGGAGTATTCACTTTCAAATTCCAAGAATATAGCTTCGTATCCCTGGAACCTTTTGGTTACAGGGAGGGAGAATTTGCAGAGTATGCAGCGAAGTACGGTTTGCATTTGCCGGGCTTCATCTTCAAAAACTTGCCCGCGGGCAAGATGCCCAAACTCCCACCCGTGAATGTTCCCTTCGGCCTGAGCTTTGAGCGGACGAAAGGAGTGACCGATGAGGGGCTGAAAGAGCTGAAGTCGCTCAAAAATCTCACCGTACTTGACCTTTCCAATACACAGGTGACGGACGCGGGCCTGAAAGAACTGAAGGAACTCAACAACCTCTCGTCTCTGAAATTGGGCCGCACACAAATCGGGGATGCGGGCCTGAAAGAACTGAAGGAACTCAACAACCTCTCGTCGCTTTCCATCGGACACACAAAGATTGGCGATGCCGGTCTCAACGAACTGAAGGAACTCAAGAATCTCACCTGGCTTTTCATCCAGGAAACACAGGTGACAGATGAAGGGCTGAAAGCACTGAAGGGGCTCAAAAACCTCACTCTACTTGATCTTTCCTACACCAAAGTGACCGATGTCGGGGTGAGAGAACTGAAGGAACTGACCAAACTCGATTACCTGGACCTGACAAGTACACAGACGGGCGATGCGGGCCTGAAGGAATTGAAACAGCTCAAAAACCTCGGCGCTCTTTACCTCAACCACACCAATGTGACGAATGTGGGCTTGAAAGAACTCAGGGGGCTGAAAGCCTTACGCACCCTTTACCTCAAAGGGCTGCTCGAAGTGACGGATGAAGGTCTGGCAGAACTGAAAGAGCTTGAAAACCTTTCTTCACTTTCCCTCCGCAACACAGGAGTTGGTAGAGCGAATCTCAAGGGACTCAAGGATCTCAAGAATCTGACCTACCTGGATGTCTCTGCCTCACCCGTGACGGATGAAGGGTTGAAAGAACTGAACGATCTCCAAAACCTCAATCACCTGAGTCTTTCGGAAACGCAAATTGGCGATGCCGGGCTGAGAGAACTGAAGGGACTGACAAACCTCGAATACCTGGACCTCGACGGCACCAAGGTTGGGGATGAGGGGTTGAAGCAACTGAAGGAACTCACCAGCCTCGAAATACTCTACCTCCAGAATACGCGGGTGACAGATATGGGGTTGAGGGAGCTGAAGGGTCTGGAGAATCTCTCTTCGCTTTACCTCGATCGCACCAAGGTTGGGAATGAGGGGCTGAAGCAATTGAAAGCATTCCAGAACCTCTCTTCGCTTTCCATCAGCGACACCAAAGCGAGCGATGAGGGTCTCAAAGAACTGAAAGATCTCAAACAACTCACCAGACTGAGTCTTGCAGGCACTCAAGTGACCGATGCGGGCTTGAAAGAACTGACGAATCTTACCAACCTCACCACACTTAACCTGAGCCGCACCAAGGTGACAGACGAACAGATGAAGGAACTCCAGCGTGCTCTGCCGAAGTGCTGGATCTTTCGCTGAGCAATCGTTGTGTTACTAGCGTCTGATTTCTTTGCGTGTGCGAAGATTTCTTGTGATTGATTTCACCACAAAGAGGGTCACCGCCTGTGGGGGGAAGTTCGCACGAAGAAACACAAAGCGGCGAAAAGCGAAGTCGTCTTTCTTGTCTTCTTTGTGGAGCTTTGTGTGAACTTTGTGCTTTTGTGGTGAGTTGCTTTGGTTGCGGTTCAACCGCGCTGGGAGTGGAACGAAGTCGCTTTGCAACCTTGTCCTGATGCCCGGAACTGAGTGGGCAAGAGTGGGAGTGCCGGTTCCAGACGGAACACAGACGGGGCGAACCTTTGACCCCGAAGGCGGCACTCCAACTCCGAATAATCGCTTTCCATCTTGATTAAGTCACCGTTACGCCTGTCCTCGAACTCGTGCCAACGTTGCCAGCGGCGTCGGTAGCCTTCGCGTTGATGTTGTAAGTCCCGGGTGTGGTCACCGCGAGCGACCATGTTGCGAAGTTGGTGCCAGACGTCGAAGTCGCGTTCAGGAATACTTCCGTGCTGCTGTCGAACGTACCGTCACTCGAGAGGAACTTCGACGTGGTGGGGTTAAACACACTCGCCTGCACTTTCTTCACCCCGGACGTCGCGTCGCTTGAAGTGCCGGTCACCGCGCCGCTGGTGGTCGGCGTGGCGTCGATGGCCACGGTGGGGGCCGTCGTGTCCACAATCAACCCGCTGGCATTCGTTGTGGAATTGCTGTTGCCGGCCTTGTCCGTGGCGGTGGCCGTCACTGAGTAAGAGCCATCAGGGAGAGGACTGGTCACGGTCGTGGACCAGGTGTTGCCGGTGACGGTTGCTGGGAGCGTTTGCCCGTTCACCACGACCACGACAGTGGCGGTTGGATCGTCCACCGTGCCGGTAATGCCCGGGGTGGGGTTGTTGGTCGTGAGCGAATTGACAGTAATCGTGGGAGCCACGGTGTCGAAGGTGACCGAAATGGTGCTGGACGCGACATTCGGGTTGTTCGACGAGTCGGTTGCTGCCCCCGATAGCACTGTGGCCGTGACCAGCCCCTGATTCGTTGGTGTCACCTGGAATGTGTAGGTCGTTGCGCTCAGCGGAGTGAACGAAGAAACCGTGCCGTTGGTGATCTGCAAGCCGGTGGCGCTGAACCCCGTAACGGGAGCGCTGAAGGTCGCCGTGAATGGGATCGGCGAGGTGTTTGTCGGATCGGAGGCAGTGGTGGAGAGTGTTGCCGTGGGGCCGACGCTGGGGGTTGTTGGTGAGCGCGGCGGGGCATTCCCCTGAGTGAAACCATTAAACGCGGAGGCGAGCAGGATCGAGTTCGATTTGTTGAAAAAGCCCGTGCCTGAGGCACTTGTCATTCCCAGCGCGAGGGCGTTGACGCCCGTGAGATTGACCTGATCGTTGCCCGAACCCACGTTGATGTACACTGCTCTGCGGAAACCGGAGTCGTTGATCGACAGGGTATCTTCTCCGTTGCCCATCGTGAGGTACGTCTGCAGAGTGTGCCCCAGGCCGGACATCATGAGCGTGTCGTCGCCGTTACCCATTTGCACCGAGAGCGTCCCGGCAGCGCGCGTGCCGGTGATAATCACCACGTCGTTGCCATCACCTGTCGTGATGTTGTAGCCGTGGTGAATGCCGTGAATCGCCAGCGGACCCGATTGTCCGTTGAGCGTTGTGGTGGAGTCCAGCGGCCGAATCACAACACTAGTCGGCCCCGTTCCGGCAATCCAAAATTGATTGGCGGCGTTATCGCCGGCGACAATGAGCACCCCGTTGTTGACGTACGCGACGACGTTCCCCGCCGGTACCGTCCGGTCTTCCAGACACTCGACATCTGGTACGAAGCGACGATTGATGCGCGAACCTGCACTCATGGGTCAACCACCTGATACGTGATCTGGTGAATGGCCTCGTGTTGTGGCAGGATTCGCGCGCGAGGTCAGTCATTCCAACATCGAGAACCGCAGTCCTCGCGCCAGCGAGGATTCACGTCCTGTTTCGGTTGGCGATTCCGCCATCAAATAGGTGGGAAGTGATTCACACGACACGCATCGCTGATTCGAGGTCGGTTTGTAGCGGATCTTGAGTGAGACAGGTGCGATTTCGCGCATGTGTGAACTTGATGTTCCGGGTGTAGTGGGGACATTGATCAAATCAGAACGGGGCCTGCCAGGTTCTCATTTGCCAGACAAAGCAGTTGGTATCGGCGGCGCTTCTGCGCCAGCAATTTCGTTATTTTGTGCTGCGGCGTGGTCCAGATGAGCGGTGACTTTGTTCGGTATCTTCCCGCGGCTGTATTTCCCCTTCACCTTCGCCGGGCCAACACCACCGGGTTGAGGGAGAAACGTATGCACAAGGGCAAGCAACTCGGCCGTCAGGTTCGGGAACATGGTCTGAATATCGACCGCGATTTTGGCCGGCAGACCTAGTACCACCTCAGCATCGCCGTACGCGCAAGAGGAGAGAATCTTCGCGGCGGCGCGCTCAGCACACATCGATAGTCCAGGCATCGCGTTCCCGCCCGCAAACCAGGCGTATTCCTCGCGATGCCGGCCCTTGAATTCGGCATTCAGGTGGCTGCCGGTTTGCATCAGTCCGGGGCACACGGTCGTCACTGTGATGCCGTGCTGCTTCAACTCGCTGTTGAGGCCGTTGGAGAAACCGACCAGCGCGAACTTGCCCACCGTGTATGGCAAGAGGTGTGGCACCGCGACCTTACCACCGAAGGATGCGATATTCACGATCCGCCCGGAGTGTCGTGCTTTCATTTCCGGGAGTACTTCCAGAGTGGTGTAGAAGGCGGCCCAGAAATGCACGCGCAGCGATTCCGCGAAATCCTCTTCGCGCATCTCTTCAAACGGCCCGACCTGGATCGTGCCCGCGTTGTTGACCAGAACATCCACCGGACCATTGCGCACGCGCGCCACCGCGACGAACTCCCGCACACGGTCGCGGTCGGTCACATCGCATTCGACAGCGAGTACACGGGCATCAAGGGTGCGGAGGTCATTCACCGCCCGCCCGAGTTCGTTCGAATCGCGGCTGCAGATCGAGAGCCGCGCGCCGGCCTTAGCAAACTGTCGGGCCATCACCAGTCCGAGCCCACGCGATCCGCCCGTGATAAGGACGTGCTTGTTGCGGAAGTCGTATCTGGGTTTCAGCGAGCGATAGGCCCAGTAACCGGCGACGCCAAGCCCGGCGAGTAGAAGTGTGCGGTTCACGGAAAATCCCCCGCGGGCGAAAGGAGTGCCCCGCGAGGGTTAGATTTGCAATTCAGATGCCACGGTTGGAACAGATGAGCTACTTATTCCCACCCAACGGGACCGGCGAAGGATCGGGCAGCGTCAATTTCCCACTCGACGGCACAGGCGAAGGATCGGGCAGCGATGGAACGGGCGGAATCGGAATCGGCCCCGTTCCTGGCCCGGGATCAGCCGCACACGCTCCACCGAAGCACCGAATCTGCCCCAACGGGACCGGCGCAGCCAGCGGAATGGGCGGTGTCGATGGAACAGGCGAAGCCGACGAAACCGGCACAGCCGCCGGATCGGGCAATGAGGGAACGGGCGGAACCGTACCCAGTCCCATTCCTGGCCCGGGATCCGCCGTACACGCTCCGCCGAAACACCGAGTCTGTCCCAAGGGGGCTGGCGCAGCCAGCGGAGCGGGTGTCATCGATGAAACGGGTGAAGCTAACGAAGAGGGCATACCCAATGGAACCGGTGGCGCATGTGGAATGGTCATCATGCCGGTTCCCGGCCCAGGACCAGGCGCACACGCTCCGCCGAAGCACGGAATCTGCGGACGCGAGCAAGCTGCGGCGGGTGTCTGACACTTTTGTGGCATGATCGATTCGAGCATGGACTTGCTCGGCACAAAGACACGGTCGCCCGGCTGAAGCTGGTAGTTTGTCGTTGTGTCGCCGAGCTGCGTGATCTGCTGGTAGCACACCGGGAAGACGATGCGGCAACCATCGGGTGCGGTGGGGCGGGCCAGCACGATATTACCCAGCGACGCACGCCGCGTCACGCCACCCGCTGCGATGATCCCATCCAGCACGGTTTCACGGCCAGTGAGCGGGAAGGCACCCGGTGCATTCACTTCGCCCAGTACATAGAACACTGTGCCCGGTCGGCCGATCAGCCGCACGGTCACTGCGAATCCCTTCCCCTTGTCCTGGGCTTTGATGATCTCCTTGAGCTGCGTCTCGATTTGCGCCAGAGTCCTCCCGGCGACGACGGGCCTGCCATAGACCCCCAGGTCGATCGTGCCATCCATCTGCACTAGTTGGTCCGGCGGCAGCCGCACGGGCGCATCGAGCTCAACCGGCTGCACGAGAAGAGTGTCGCCCGGTTGCACGAGGTGCGTGGGTAACAATTCCTTCGCGAGCTCGCGGCCACCTGGGGCGGGGACGGGGGCCGCATCACGGATGGCTTTTGTGACTGGTAAGAGTGGGTTGGATGGGGGGGTAATGCCCACCGACTGACCGACCGTTCCGCAACCGACCATCCCGATAACCATCAATCCGAATACAGCCACTGGCCCAAATTGCCTGATTAATCGACTCATGACACCGACCTCTTTACCCAATTTGCGGGATTGTGGGTGTTATCGGGATGGCCGGTCTTGTCGCTTGAAGTGATTCCTCCCTATATCCTGCATTCCTGACATAGCACTGCGAACGATGATTCTGCCGTTCGCGCCGAACAGCACCGCTTCAGGTCGCCTCCTGGTCACTTCTGACTGCTGTTGAATGCTCCGAAGGCGCTGCCGAAGCCAGCGGCCGCCGCGTATTGCGAAGGAATGACGTACCGGCTCAAGAAGAATCGCACCGCTTCCTCCGTGAGGAGTGCCCCCACGTTCAAACGCACCACCGGATCGCTCGTTGTTCCGGTGATGGACAACCGTATGGTGCGATTGGAGATCGCATCGCTCACATCACGCAAGAGAGTAAGCGGAACGGGGCCAAAGGCGGGGAGCCGCGTAATCAGCAGACGGAAGATACCCGCGTCCGGACCGATGGTGCCGGTGTGGGCAATCACGTTCATGTCTACGCGACCGGAGGTGGTGACGGTGCCATCCGCAAACATTTGCGCACTGGGGCTGTGAAGAACCAGCCGCTGGATGCGGACCACGCCGCGGCTGAGTGTCGCCCGCACGTCCCCCGTATCGAAGGGCTTAACGAGACCGGCCGTGTTGAGGAACGGAACAGCCTGCTGGATGAGGGGAATTTCGCGTGGAGACGTGTTGCCGAGCGTCGCGACGAGGCTGCCAGTGAGATCATCCACTGAGCGGACGTTGCTCCCTGCGATGTCCATTCGCCCAGTAATTCGGCCATTGCCCAGGATGGCGTAGTTGCTCAGGTTGGGGACCAGTGTTCGCAGTGGGACATTGATGAGTTTGACCTGGCCATCCACACGCGTTTCGAAGCCCCAGTTGAGAGTGAGATCACCCTCTGCGATACCGGTGCCGGCGTTCATTTTTGCGCCGCGAATCGTTACTTGGCCGTATCCGCCGGGGACAGTAGCCCAAGTGAGAGGAATGAGCAGATCGCTCACTGTCACGCCGGAGATGGTGCCGCGGGTGAGGCTCACGGAACCCGATCCACGCATTTCGCGGCCGACTCGGCCATTGAGCGTGATCGTCACCGGCCCGTCGACCATGCCCGCCGCCTGGGGAATGACCGCGAGAAGTCGCTTCGCATCGGCACCTTCGATGGAAAGGAAGAAGTAATTTCGCTGGATTTCGTTCAGTCGGACTTGTGCCCGGCCGCGAACGAATCCGCCCGCGACCGCACCGTTCACTTCCACAATTTGCAGGATTCCGTCGCGCAGAGCGACGACGATGGCGAGTTCGCGGGTAATAGTGGTGGCGTTCCACCTCACGTCGGTGAGGAGGATTCGGCCGGAGCCGGAGGAGAGATCGTCGGCGAAGTTGAAGGTGATGTCAAGCCGGCCGCGAAGCGGTCGCAGCGCGTCGATGCCAAGTTGTGGTCCCAAGAGCGACAGGTCCGCACCGGTCAGCCGGAAGAAGCTGGTCTGCTTTGGTGCGGGCTGAGCCGTGAACCGCACGGCCTCCACCCCACCACCCCACCCCGCGCCTACCGGGGCTGGTTCCGTGGGCGTTTCCTTCTTTTTCGTACCCGGATAGCTACCTTTGAGCTCGAATGAGCCGCCCAGAGTTTTCCCTTCAAGTGAATACTCAAGTTTCCCGTTCTTGATTGTCGCTTTTCCGACAAGCCGGTCGGCGGGGATACCCTGCACGGTCAGCTGCGGGGCCGTGATATCCACGTTGAGCGTTCCGACACGCGATTGACTCCCTTTGGCCGGTGCAATCGTCCCTCCAATATCCCCGGAGATCTGGCCGCCGACCTGCAGTGGGAAGTCCGGGATGAGCGGCGTCGCGGCGGCGACATCGAGATCCTTGAAATTGAGCTGGAACGACCCGGCTTTGTCGGGTGCAAACGGCACGGCCGCCTTACCGGTGAGTGTGCCTCGAAAAATCGCTGCTTTCAGCGAAGAGATGACGAGTTGTTCGGTCGTCAGTTGCCACTTCACCTCAATGCTGTTGGCCGGTGTTTTCGCCAGGGTGAGTTTTGTTGCGCGAATGGTGCCGCTGGCGCTGAAAGTCATGGGCGAAAGTGTGCCGGCGGCGCGTGTGTCGGTGTCGAATTGCCCCTCCACCGGAGCGGGGATTTCCGCCTCCGGTACGAGTTTGCGCAGATCGGCGACGTTGGTGCCAGTGGTTTTGAGACTGGCGCTGAACGGATACTTGCCGGTGAGTTCAAGCGTCCCGGTCGCGTTGACGGGAATCTCTTCCACCGTAGCGGAAAGTTCCTTCAGAGTGGCTGTTCCTTTCGCCACTTCGACCAAGAGTTTCGCGTTCTTGGCGGATCGCTTCGCGATGACGAGTTCCGGCGAAGTGAGCACCGCCGAACCCGCCCAGGTGGTGGGGTCCGAGAGCTGCTTGTACGGGGCCTTGGCCTCAGCCCGGCCCGTGACGAGCCCCTCCACTTCGATCTTCGCCCCCGGCAGGGCTTTCATCACTTCCGCCAGTGGAATACGATCCAAAGCGAGTGACGCTGTGACATCGCCGGGAGGATTGATGGCCGCAGCGGCGGAGCCGGAGATTGTACCACCCTCGGCTTGGGGATTGGCGGGTTGGACAACGGTGAGCTTCAACTCCGTCAACGTCAGTTTGCCGTTCTTGTAGGTGGCGTGGGCAGCAACCGCACGGATCGTCAAGCCTTCGAGTTTCAGTTCCGGTGACGAGATCGTACCGCTGAATTCGTAGGCCGCGGAACTCGTCACGCCCCCCATGGGCACGGAGAGCGCCAACTGCGCCGTTACCTTTCCACTAATCTTGTAGCCGATCTTCAGCTTCAGTTTCTCCAGCAGCTGGGCAATCTCGATGTCGCGCAGGCCGATGTTGACGGTGAGGGTGTTGGGGGCGTCTTTTTTGGCCGGTGGGTCTGTCTTCGGTTGTGATGGAGTGGGAGGCTGGAAGTCAGCGCGAACCGTTGCAATTGTTAGCCCCACACAACCCCCTCCCTGCAGGGAGGGGGAGGAAGCCGCTTCGCAGCCCGATGACGTGACCGCATCTCCCAAGTCCTTACCGCCTCCCAATTCTTTCTCCTTCTCCCTGCTCCCTGCAGGGAGAGGGGCGGGGGGGGCCTTCATCCCCACCTTCTCCCCCTGTTCAAAGCGATACTGCTTCCCATTGCCTTGCAGATGGATCGCCACCGTTACCGGAATACCACGGAACTTGGCGTTTTCGATCGTCCCATCCCCGCCGCCCAGCGGTTCCACCTTCCCGTCGGGCTGAATCCGCAGAGTGAGGTTGGCCGCCCCCTTCAACTGGCCCTCGAAGTCGTGCAACCCCCACTCGGCCGGCAACTGTTGAATGTCCAGCCCGCTGGCGCTGACCTTCAATTTCGCCACCGCCGGTTTGGTTGTGTAATCGAACTCTCCATTAACCGTGAGCGATCCACCCGCCAACTCTGCTTGCGTTTGCTTCAGCTGCACCAACTTCTCGGTCAAGCGAATCTCGCCGTTCAACTTTGTGAGCGTCACGCCAGCCTCCGGCACCGTCACGCTCACGTTCTTCGGGCGGAGGTCGAGCGTGTAATGCACCGCGTTCTCGCCGGCCATCACCAAATCGATCGCCACGGCTGCATGGCCGTTGATCTGGACCTTTTGCCACACTTCGCCCGGGACAAACGGAATGGACGTGAGCCGATCCATCGTCGCTGGGACATCCTCCGCAGCAACGGCGACCGAACCGGTGTGCGCCGACTTGTTGACTTCGCCGTTCACGATCCACTTCGACCAAACAGGGTCATCCACACTGCCGGTCAGTTTCAGTGTGTCGCCGTTGGGGATAACCGAGATGTTCAGGCCATGAATGGCGAACTCTGGCCGGCCGTCCTGATCGATGGTGATCTGTCCATCGTGAAGGTCGATTTGGGGCATCGCCCCCGCTCCGCCACCTTCGGGCATCTGCGGTATCGTGGTGAGGACTTTTCCATCGGCGCTCACGTGGAGTTTCAGTGTGAGTTTGTGAACGTCGACGGTTTTTGGCGCAATATCACCGCGAACCAAAGCGAATAACGAGGTGTCGGCATTGGCGGCATCCACCGAGAGGATTTCGGCTTTCGTCGGGTCCGTCACGTGGGGATCGAACACTTTGAGCCCAATGGTGGAGGAGCTCAAACCAACACGTACACGAGTGACTTCGACGGGCATCCCGATGCGGTTGGAAATCTGCCTGGCTACAAACGCTCGGCCCGTTGACGTGTTGAGATAAATACTAACCCCCACCCATACGAGGACGAGCAGGAGGAGCACTCCACCCAACGCGATCAATACCCATCGTCCAACCCGACGCGCCGAGATCATCGCGTGGTCCTCCGCGGGTGTAAAGTGCCGACGAGCGAATAGTGGGCAAAGCGAAGCGGAGTCAGTGAACACTCTCCGTTAACTTCCGCCTCCTCATCGAGCCTCTCACGCCTGCACGCGGCGTTCCACTCTTGTTTGTGGCGAAGCGGGGAGGAAAAGATGCCGTGAAGTGCCCAATCGTTACGATCGGTGCCTTCGGTAATGGACGCGCATGTGGCAGCTTGAGAAGCGAGAATGTTTCCCAGATTGTGCTTTCCGCACGGCGTGCAAGGGTTCGCGCACCGGCAGGAACTCCTCTTCCGGCATTTTTCCCGAATTGAGCGAAGTTCTCATGCGTTATTCAGGTTGGGTTAAGGGGGATTTAAGCGTTTATCCTGTAAGGTGCACGTGCTCGTGCCGGAATTATCATTCACGAAAGGATTCGGGTGTTGGAGTTATTGCCATGCTCGCGATCCTTGTCATCCTCTGTCCGCCGCTTGCGGTCCTTCTGACCGCTCCCCTGTCCCACGCCGCCAAGAACGTTGGCCTGACACTCCTGCTCTATTTGCCGGGTGTGCTGCACGCACACGCCGTTGTTGAGCAGTATCGCGTCGCGCGCCGTTATGAATCGTTAATGCGCCTGCTGGAATCGCGCGATGCCGGCCCTCCACCGCCAACGCGTTCTCATGCCGCGTGACTCGAACTGGAGCGCCGGGTCGCAGGCTGAGCGGTGCATTGGGCGTCCGTGACTTCCGCCGTTGCGGGCGCCCGCTGGGCAGTCGCAGACCGCGAGTCCGCGAGTTCCAATTGCCCATCCGTCGCCTGCCTGGAGATTCGCGCCCCTCGGTTTGTCACACCGTGGCGATTCGCGTTTCGAACTTTTAACTTTTCTTGGCGGGCACTTTCGCGCCTTCTTTGCGAGCTCGCGAGAGACCGATCGCGATTGCCTGCTTCTTGCTCTTCACCGGCTTCCCACTCTTCAATTTTCCGCGTTTGAACTCGGCATCGTTTTCTCGACCTTCTTTCCAGCTCTTTCGCTGTGCTTGCGCATGGTTTCTCCTTCTTGAGTAACGAGGTGGAGCAGCCGCCCTGATGAGGAATGCACAAGCTGTACCGGTCAGGAGATGCGATTCGGTGACGTTCGCTGGAACGCGATAGCGTGATTTTCCCGAGTTTTTGAGCATTTTTCCTGTTGTCTTCCAGCACTCTGCGCCTAAACCTCGACTTTGTGAACATTGCGGCAAAGTCGGGTGGACACTTCCCCACCCCACTCGTAATCACAAAACATCCGACGGTATAGGTGGTCATTTCCTCCTCTCCCCGTCGGAAAAACAGGCGCTCCTCTCCTGACGACAGTCGAGGGATTGATGCCGGAACTCTTTCGAGTGGGCGTGATGGATTCTGCCTTCGCCCTCCGTGCTTTCCCTCAGACGGAGGCTTGATTGTGGAACACCCCACACCGACACCGCCCACCACCCCCGCGACTCATTCACCGCATCCGAACGACTCGTACGTTGCGCGCGGCGTGGCCGCAGCCTCGGTCGGGCTTGGTTTCTTCAGCGCGTGCGTCTTCTGGTGGATACCATTCAGCGGAATTCTGTCTAGCGTTGGTTTGATTCTCGGCATCATCTCGCTCTGCCGTGGAGTCAAGGGTGGGCTGCGGGGCGAAAACTATGCACTGGTTGGCACGCTCTTGTGTGCCACCGTCCTGACGATCGCGATTGTGCTCAACCAGGGACTGCGCTACCTGCAATGGGACTGGATGCCGTTCTACTACTGGTGAGCAAACATTGGTTGGTGGAGGTTCATGGAATGGGCCTCCAATGGCGAACGATAGCGAAGTGGTGAGTTCCCGATTCGTGAAAGCCAGCACGCGGAAGGCGGTTCTGTTATGCCCCAGATCTTTCCGAAGGCACTGAACCCGATCGCCAAGATGATCGTCCTGGGCTTGCCGCTCTTGGCTGGGACGACAGGGGTCACTGCGGCGGCGTTTTACCGCTCCAGTTACGCCACCGGCGTTCACGAAATTCCGCCGCAGCCAGTCGCCTTCAGCCACGCGCACCATGTGGGCCAGCTTGGTATCCACTGCGTGTACTGCCACACTAGCGTGGAGAAATCGGGCTTCGCGAACGTCCCACCGACCAAGACGTGCATGAACTGCCACCAGCAAATCTGGCAGGGTGCCGACCTGCTTGAACCGGTGCGGAGCAGTTACCGGACGAATACGCCCATTCAATGGAATCGAGTGCACAACTTGCCGCACTACGCCTACTTCAATCACTCGATTCACATTGCGAAGGGTGTCGGTTGTGCCACCTGCCACGGTCGGCTCGATGAGATGAATCTGACGATGCAGTCCAGCACGCTCCTGATGGAGTGGTGTATCTCCTGCCACCGCACTCCGGAGAAAAATCTCCGGCCCAAAGAGTTTGTCTTCGACATGACCTGGACTCCCGAAACGGATGCCATCGACCCGGTCACGGGTACCCCGTATCCGAAAGATCAGAAACAACTCGGCCTGATGTTAAAGGAACGTTATCGCGTCCGCGATGCGGTCACGCTCACCAACTGCTCGATGTGCCATAGGTAGCTTTGGGAGTGGGTCGTGCGCGGTACGCAGTCGGAAATGGGATTCTTTGTAGAAACCTTGATCGAGGTTGTCACGATCGTTGGAGAAAACCGCCTCGATGGAGCAGAGCCCTGCGACAACCGACCCAAGGTTTCAACAGAGCGATACGGGAAGTGAGTACGTTCGTCGGCCGGTGAAGTGAGATTCGGGTCTCTCCGACTCGCTGCCACCGAACAGTTTCGCAAGAGGGGACCGATGAAACCCGACAGCACGGACACCACCGCGAACGCTGCCAGTTCGTTGCCGCTGGGGCGCGAGTTGCGCGTACTCCCGCATACCTCGGTCGCGGAGGAGGCGGCGACGGATTACCCGGTTGCCGCGCTCGACGAATTCCCCGAAGGTGCGAGCGAGTTTACCGACGAGCCTAGTCGCCGACGGTTTCTCACGCTCATGGGGGCATCGCTGGCGCTTGCCGGAGCGACGGGGTGTAACCTCCGGCCCGCAGCGCAGCGAAAGATCGTCCCCTACACCGTTCAGCCGGATGAAATCACGCCAGGTGTTCCGCTCTTCTTCGCCACGTCCGCTCCTCTGGGTGGTTACGGGCAGGGCGTTCTCGTTCGCAGTAATGAGGGGCGGCCAACCAAAGTTGAGGGGAACCCCGACAATCCCTCCAGTCTTGGCGGCGTCGGTGTTCACGCTTTGGCATCGATTCTTGGTCTCTACGACCCCGACCGCTCGCGGAATGTCACCCACCGCGGCATTCCGTCGAACTACGAAGAGGCGATCATCGCCCTGCGGGGGAAGCTCTTCAATGAGGCTTCTCCCAAGACTGAAGTTCGCCTCCGCATCCTCACCGAAACGGTCACTTCGCCAACGCTCGCGGGGCAGATCAGTCAGCTTCTGACTCTTTTCCCACAGGCCCGGTGGGTGCAATATCAGCCGGTCGACAACGAGAACGCCCGGGCAGGTGTGGCAGCAGCCTTCGGCAAACCGCAAAACCTCACCTACGACTTCCTCAAGGCCGATGTTGTCGTTGCGCTGGAAGCTGATTTCCTTTGCAGTGGACCGGGAAGCGTCCGGTACAGCCGCGACTTCGCCGACCGCCGCAAGATCCGCCAGGATGGTAAGAACGCGGCTGAGCTCGCGACTGGCCGCAAAGCCGGTCAGCCCTTCAAGGAAGGCGTGAAGTTCGATCCGAATGCCGACCCGAAGGACTCGCTCGTCAACCGTCTGTATGCGGTTGAGTGTATGCCGACGAACACAGGATCAGTTGCGGATCACCAACTGTCGCTCACGACCGAGCAGATTGGTGCATTCGCGCGGTCACTGGCTGCGGCGGTTGGTGTGGCGGGTGTCGCAGCGGCGACAAACCTGCCCCAAACCGCGCAAGACTGGCTCAAGCCGTTGGTGGCCGATCTCACCGACCCCAAACGGAAGGGCAAGACCATCGTGATCGCTGGCGATCACCTTCCGGCCTGGGTTCATTCGATCGTTGCCGCAATCAACGTGCAACTTGGCAACATTGGGCAGACGGTTCAGGTCACTGTGCCCGTCGAAGCGACTGTTCCCGGTAAAGTGATCGACTTCAAAACGCTTGTCGGTGAACTGACCAACAAGCAAGTGGATGTGCTGTTGATTCTCGGTGGTGAAACGAACCCCGCCTATACGGCCCCCAGCGATCTCGATTTTGCCGGAGTGTTCCAGAAGAATGCTGATGAAAAGACGCGGTTGGCCAAGAAGGCGGCGGAGAGCGGATTCAATTCGCTGACGCCCGACGAGCAGCGAGCCCTTACTTACCTCAACAATTTCCTGACGTTCCATCTGGGTGCCTACCAGGACGAAACCGGCGTGCTGTGCGAGTGGCACGTCCCCGAAGCACATTATCTCGAGACCTGGGGCGATATTCGCGGGCACGACGGTGCTGTTGCGATTCAGCAACCGCTCATCGCGCCGCTGCACGGTGGAAAGTCAGCGATCGAGTTGCTCGTCACGCTCTTGAGGCCGACGGAAGCCGGTGTTCCCGGTGCTCCACGCGATCCGCTCGATATCGTCCAGGCGACGTGGAAGGGATGGTACACGTCGCAAAAGAAGACGGGTCCGTTCGAGATCTTCTGGCAGGAATCGGTGCGCAAGGGAGTGATTGACGGCACGGCCCTGGGGGCTGAAGCAAAAGTGGCACTCGCAGCGAACTGGGCCGCGAGCATTCCCGCCCCCACGACGGGAGTTGCGGTAGGCGATTACGAACTCAACTTCCGCGCTGACCCGACGCTCTACGACGGCCGATTCGCCAACAATGGCTGGCTCCAGGAATTGCCCAAGCCGCTCACGAAGATTTCGTGGGACAACGCCGCATTCATGAGTCCGCGAACGGGTGCCAAGCTCGGCTTTTACAAGGACTTCCGCTGGACGGGCGGCGAACACGGTCGGGCTGAAGTGTCTGTTATCGAGATCGATGTGGGTGGGAAGAAGGTCAAAGCGCCCGCCTGGGTGCTGCCCGGCCACGCGGACGATGCCATCACGGTTCACCTCGGTGGCGGCCGACCCCGTGCTGGACGCGTCGGGAACGCCGAGAGCAGCATGAACTTTGACAATCGGAACGCTGCGGGCGAACAGTCGCGTGGATTCAACGCGTATCCTCTCCGTAGTTCCGCCGCACCCTGGACCGTGGCCGCCAAGGCCGCGAAGACGAGCAGCACCTACTTCCTGGCCTGTACGCAGGGGCGCTGGGTGATGATCGAACGCGACCCGGTTTCCGGCAAGTTGCTCGACCGTCGACCCGTTCGCTATGGCGATCTGGCTGAATACAAGAAGAACCCACTCTTCGCCAAGATTCCGCCAATGGCGACCGGGGAAACGGAGCTCATCAACGAGAATATTCCCCTGCCAGTGAAACCGGGAGAAAAGGTTCCGCTGCCGTCCCCGGAAGGCGACCACTTCGGCGGCGACAAGAGCGGACACGGCAACGGGGAGCACTCGCGGCTGACGCCGCTGAATATGTACCGACCGGCGGAGAACCTCTCGCCCGACCTTCGGGAAGGGCAACGCCGCCGGTGGGCGATGGCGATCGATCTCTCCGCATGTACCGGTTGCTCGGCGTGTGTGATCGCCTGCCAAAGCGAGAACAATACACCCGTCGTCGGCAAGGAGCAGGTGACGAAGGGACGCGAAATGTACTGGATCAGCATCGACCGGTACTACGGCGGTACGCAGAATGACCCAATCGCGTCCCAGACCTACTTCCAACCGCGCATGTGCGTGCAGTGCGAGAACGCGCCGTGTGAGATCGTGTGTCCGGTCGGTGCGACCGTCCACTCCGCGGATGGCCTCAACGATATGACGTATAACCGCTGCGTCGGCACGCGGTACTGCTCGAACAACTGCCCATATAAGGTCCGCCGATTCAACTTCATCACCTTCCAGGACTGGGAAACCGACACGATCAAGCTCGGTCGCAATCCCGATGTCTCGGTTCGTAGCCGCGGCGTGATGGAGAAGTGTACCTTCTGCGTTCAGCGCATTCGTTACGCCGAGATCGTGGCCGAACGGGAACAGCGTGGCGTCAAGGACGGCGAAATCCTGACGGCGTGCCAGTCGGCGTGTCCGTCCGGGGCCATCGTCTTCGGCGATATCAACGACGCCAACGCGACAGTCTCGAAGTGGAAGAACGAGCCCGCGAACTATGGCCTTCTGATGGAACTGAACACCCGGCCGCGGCTGACACACATGGCCGTGATCCGGAATCCGAACCCTGCGATGCCAAAGTGAAGGTAGTAGGCACACTCCGTGTGCCGTTGGGATCCAAGTTGAAAAGCGACGGCACACAGAGACCTGCTACTCCTGTGAAGGGAGCCTGAAGTGGCGACCGCGGAATTACCTCCTCCACGCTCGACCGATCTGCCGCTTGAGCCGGAGATGCATCCGCTCGTGCAGAACAAGCACGATCTGAGCACGGTCGGCGATGCGATTGGTGGGGTCGTGCTCAAGACGTCCCACCCGCGCGGCTGGTGGATCGGCTTTTTGGCCGGCTTCTTCCTGCTGCAAGTGTTGGCGATTGCGGTGTGCTGGCTCTTTTACATCGGCGTTGGTATCTGGGGTATCAACGTCCCGGTGGCGTGGGGCTTCGCGATCGTCAATTTCGTGTGGTGGATCGGCATCGGCCACGCCGGGACGCTGATCTCCGCGATCTTGTTGCTCCTGCACCAGAAATGGCGGACGAGCATCAACCGCTTCTCGGAGGCGATGACGATCTTCGCCGTCATGTGCGCGGGCTTGTTCCCGCTGTTGCACATGGGCCGGCCGTGGTTCTTCTACTGGCTCTATCCGTTCCCGAACGTCGCCGGTGTGTGGCCGCAGTTCCGCAGTCCGCTGACCTGGGACGTGTTCGCGGTGACGACATACTTCACCGTTTCTCTGGTGTTCTGGTACCTCGGTTTAGTCCCGGACTTGGCCGCGCTTCGCGATCAAGCGAAGCTGCGCTGGCAACGGATCACCTACGGATTGCTGGCGCTCGGTTGGCGTGGAAGCGCGATCCACTGGCGGCGCTACGAAAAGGTCTACTTGATTCTCGGGGGTATCAGCACGCCGCTTGTCCTCTCGGTGCACACGGTCGTGTCCTTCGACTTCGCCGTGTCGATCGTTCCGCTGTGGCACGCGACGATCTTCCCGCCGTTCTTCGTCGCCGGGGCCATCTACTCGGGCTTCGCGATGGTGGTGGCGATCGCACTGCCCGTGCGCAAGTGGTACAAGCTCGAGGATTTCTTCACCGATCACCACATGGACATCATGGGTAAGGTGATGCTGACCACGGGCTTCCTCGTGACCTATGGCTACTTCAGCGAAGCCTGGATGGCGTGGTATGGACATACGCTTTATGAGTGGGGCACCACGTTGGAGCGCATGTTCGGTCCCTACGGCTGGTCGTACTGGGCGCTGATTCTGACGAACTGCGTGTTCCCGCTCACCTTCCTTTGGTCCAAGAAGATTCGCACCAGTCCATTCTGGATGGAATTGATCTGCATCTCGGTGCTGATCGGGATGTGGTTCGAGCGCTACGTGATTGTGATTACGCTGGCCCGCGAGTACGTCCCGGGGCAGTGGGGTCTATACGCCCCCACAATCTGGGACTACGCGACGATGTTCGGCTCGCTGGGCCTGTTCCTGTTCCTGTTCTTCCTGTTCCTCCGCTTCCTGCCGATGATCTCGATCACTGAGATGCGTGAGCTTCTACCGAAGAAGCAGGGCGGCGGCGGCGGTCACTCGATCATGGAGAACGCGCCGTGAGTACGACCGTCACCCCCGGCACGGGCCATGCGCCCAGCCACACCGAGCATGGCGAGCACGGCCATGGCCACGCCGACCCGACCGTGCCCGTCGCCTACGGGCTGCTCGCGGAATTCGCGACCGGCGACGAGATGGCTCATGCCATCCTCAAGGCCAAGACCGCTGGCTACACACACCTGGACGGCTACAGCCCGTATCCGGTGGGTGAAGCGGCTGATGCACTGGGCTTTCCGAAGTCCGAGATGGGGCCGGTGATGTTCCTCGGGGGACTCACTGGTGCGTGTGCTGGCTTCATCATGCAATACTGGGCGAACACCTGGGGGTATTCGCTCAACATCGGTGGCCGGCCGTATTTCAGTTGGCCGTCGTTCGTGCCCATCACATTCGAAATGATGGTGCTCACGACGGCGCTCACGGGGTTCTTCGGGCTCCTCGCAATTTGCGGATTGCCGCGCTACAATCACCCGCTCTTTAACTCGCAGGCGTTCGACCGGGCTTCGAAGGATCGCTTTTTCATGTGCATCGAGGCGACCGACCCCAAATACGATGCCGCCGCGACGCGGGCGTTCCTCAACGAACTTCACCCCATTTCGGTTGAGGAGGTGATGGAATGAACCCCCGAATTCGCTTGCTGGTGTTGGCTCTCGTGGCTGTGCTTCCCATCATCGCCGGGTGCCGACAACGGATGGCCGATCAGCCCTATTACCGACCATTGGATCAGGCGGACTTCTTCCCCGACCAGCGCTCGGCCCGGCCGCTGGAACGCGGTGTCATTCACCGCGGGCAGCACCTCGAAACCGACCCGATGGTCACTGGATTGACCCGCGAGGAATGGCTGCGGGCCTACGAGTACGAAGTCCCCGCGAAAGTGGAAGCCGCGCCAATCAGCGACCCTGAGAAGGTGAAGCGTGCCATTGGCGCACCGCGCTATGATCCGCGCATCGCCACTAATCCGAAGGTGTTCGTGGAGGAGTATCCGTTCGCGATTACACAAGACGACCTGAAACGCGGACAGGAGCGATTCACCATCTTCTGTGCCGAATGCCATGGCCCGCTTGGCAATGGACAAGGGAAAATCTGGGAACGCGGTTATCTCCAGCCGACTTCGTTCCACACCAAGAAGGTGTCGCCCACCGAGGCGACCGTCACGAATCCGCAGGGTCTCGGCATGTCCCGCGGCTATTCGCTCTGGGGTATTCCGATCGCGATGGACCAAGTACCGATTGGCTATTACTTCGAAGTGATGACGAAGGGTTACGGCGGGATGCCCAGCTACTCCGCTCAAGTTCCGCCGGAAGACCGGTGGAGGATCATCGCCTACATTCGCGTGTTGCAGATGAGCCAGCACACCGACCCATCCAAGCTGCCGCCCGCAGTGCAAAAATTGCTCCCTGGGGCGGGAGGTAAGAAGTGAGTACCGATCCTGCCGCCAATGCTGGCACCGTCCCTCCAGCGCCACCCGCTCCGGGAACGCCGTCGCCATCGTTCACCGACCAGCCGAACTGGGCGAGCTATAACCGCGTCGCGGTGATTGCCGCCATCGCCGGCTGGACGCTCTATGCCATCGTCGGCATCGCGAACCTGGGTGCGGCCGAGGGCGAGACCGCCAAGCACAACGCGATGTCGCGTTTCATGGTGGGCTATCTATCCGGGTACATCTACTGGGCGAGCCTGCCTCTGGGTGCGATGGCGCTTCTGATGATTCGCTACCTCGCCAAGACCTCGTGGGGGTTATTGCTCACGCGGCCGTTCGAGGCCGCCACCCGCACGCTTCCGCTCACCATCGTGCTATTTATTCCGCTCGCTGCCTCCGTGGCACTGAAAGACTTTTCGCCATACTGGTGGTCGGCGCCAGAACACACCGAAAAGCATGAAGTTTCCGAGCATATGCCAGCCAATCAGAGCAAGCGAGATCAGGCTGAGGAACTCGGCAAGCGAAAAGCAAACGAGATCATTGAATTCGAGGCCGCATGGCACAAGGCACACGAGAAAGAGGAGGCAGAGGTCAGCGCCGGGCATAACCACTTCCTGTCGTTGCCGGCCTTCGTCGGTGTTGGGGTTGTCTTGTTCGCCATCTGGGGAACGATGATCTTCTTCCTCAACAAGTGGGGGAAGGAAGCATCGGATTCGAACGATCCTGTGGTGGTTGATCGCAACCTCCAGAAATTGTCGAATCTCTCGGGTCCCGGGTTGATTATCTTCGCCATCACGACCACCGCCGCGGCGTCGCAGTGGGTGATGTCGCTGGAACCGGGCTGGTCCTCGACGATGTTCCCGGTCATCTACGCAGTGAACCAGTTCCTCACCACGTTCGCATTCAGCCTGGCACTGTTCCTGGTGTGGTCGAGCCGGCCACCCTTCGTCGGGCACATGCGGCCGAAGTTCCAGCTCGATATGGGCACCCTGATGCTCGCGTTCACGCTCTTCTGGTCGTATACCTCGTTCTCCCAGTACATGCTGGTGTGGATCGGAAACCTTCCCGAAGAGATCCCGTTCTTCCTGAAGCGATCGAACTACCACGGCGAGCGGTCCGGTTGGTGGTATGTGTCAGCAGCGCTTATCGCGTTGCACTTCTTCCTGCCGTTCCTGTTGCTCCTGTTCCGCAATATCAAGCTGCATCCAGTGCGGTTGCGAGCTGTGGCGATCTTCCTGGTGTTCATCTGTGGGGTGGACGTGATCTGGTGGATTGCACCCAGCGCGCCGCAGTACACGTTCCCCGCCTGGTTGATGGACATTGGCGCGGTCTTTGGCGTCGGCGGCATCTGGGGACTGTACTTCATCTACCAGTTGCGTAAGCGGCCACTCTTCCCCGATAACCAAGCATTCCTGCTGCCGGAGGGGCACCACCATGAGCAGCACTAATCCCGGACCTGGCGCGCCCGTTGCCGATGACCACGGCGGTCTGAGCGGGCCCCCACCGAAGGAAGTCATCGATCGGGGCTACGAAGCCGACGTCTACGATACGCGCACCGTCCTCAGTGTGCCGCTACTGGTGATTCTGTTCTTCGTGCTGGCGTTCGGCACGGTGACCATCATCTTCGGGTTCATCGCCTATCCCAAGCCCAACCCGAAGGAACACCCCGGTGCTGTGGAGCGCAACAAGCGCCCTCTCAATGAACGCTTGGCCGACAACAACCGCGGGCCGAAGCACGGTGAGGGCCAGCCGCGATTGGAACCGCTCATCCTGCGAGCGGGTCAGGAGCGGGCCATCACGAGTCCTCCGCTCCCGGAGGGGAACTCGCCCGAAATTCACCCCGAGGACATTCGCGTCACCAAGGATCGCTTCCCGACGCTCTACAGCACCAGTGCGCAGCAACTCGGGATCGACAAGACGATGAGCCTGAGCAACGAGGAACTGAAGCAGCTTTTCCCGGTCCAGCAAGGTGGAAGTCCGGTTATCAGCTCGCAACACTTGCCGACCAACGCGAACGCCGGTCGAGGTGCTGATGAGTCGCTGGTCGTCGTTCCGCCCCTACCCAAGCCGCCGCCGCCCAAACCCATGGGAGGCAAGCAATGATACAGCGCAGTTTGACGGCGGCTCTCGTCGCGGTTCTGATGCTGCCGGTTTCGACATTTGCAGCGAACGATGGCGTCGTGCCCGAGCACGATCAGCCCAAGGGCTTCCGACCGGAAGCACGCATCGAGGAGAAAATCGATGCCCAGCTCCCGATGGATTTGACCCTTCGGGACGAGAATGAGCAACCCATTTCGCTGGGTGAAGCGATCGGTGGAAAGCCGACGATTCTCGTGCCGGTTTATTACCGCTGCCCGATGCTCTGCACGAAGGTGCTCAACGGCGTCCTGGAAGCGTGTCGGCAGATGCCGGCGGACTTCTCGATCGGCGGACGATTCAACGTCGTGACCGTGAGCATGGATCCGCTCGAACACGGTGACTTGGCACGAGAAAAGAAGAAAAACTATCTGGCCGAGTATGGCCGACCGGGTGCCGAGAACGGCTGGCGTTTCCTTACGGGTAAAAAGGAAAACATTGCCGCGCTGCTCGAAGCGGTGGGCTACCACTTCGAGTTCGACAAGATGCTGAAGGAGTACAACCACCCCAGCGGCATCATCATTCTCTCACCGCAGGGGAAGGTCACCCGCTACTTCTACGGCATTGGTTACGACGGCGAGTTCGAACTCGCGGTGCCGGAGAGCGAGAAGGGGAAGACCACACGACCCACCACGACATTGCGGCTTTCGCTTGTCGAAGCCAACGAGGGGAAGGGCGGGTCGCTGTTGGATAAGTTGACGCTGCTGTGCTACCGCTACGACCATCTGAAGCAGGGTTACGCATTGAGTGTGATGATGGCTGTTCGGATCGGCGGCGTCATTACCCTCACGGCACTTGTCGCGGGCATGTTCTTTGCCTTCCGCCGCGAATGGCGCAAGAAGACGGCAGCAGCAAGCACCGCGAATGCAGACACTCACCCGAATGACGCGCAATCGCCCCACGCTCAAGGGGCTGGGGGACCCGCATGACCAGCATGAGCTTGTTGGCATCCTTCATTCCCGAGATCGCCGCGACGCAGTCGTCGTATTTCGAGGCGCTGTTCTGGTACATCACCCTCACCACTGGTTTGGTGGGCTTACTGGTGTACATAGCGCTCCTGTACTTCTGCATTCGCTACCGCCGGGGAGCCACCACGGGTTCCACGCCACGTATCCTCGGTTCGATGCGGCTGGAACTCGCCTGGACCATTATGCCGCTGTTGGTGTTCCTCACGTACTTTGCCTGGGGCGTCGTGGTCTTCAATCACTACGCGCATCCACCGGAAGACTCGATGGAAGTCTTCGTCATCGGCAAGCAGTGGATGTGGAAGGCGCAATATCCCAATGGTCAACGGGTGATCATTGGCGGCAACCCGCGGAACATGACCGAAACTGAGCGGCAATCAATCGGGAAACTGGTGCTTCCGGTGAACCGCCCGGTGAAGCTCACGATCACATCTGAGGATGTGATTCACGACTTTGGCGTGCCGGCGTTCCGCTCCAAGATCGACGCGCTGCCCGGCCGCTATACGCAAGTGTGGTACCAGCCCACGAAGACCGGCGAGTATCACATCTTCTGCGATCAGTATTGCGGAACCTGGCACTCGCTCATGGTCGGCAAGATCAAAGTGGTGGAACAGGACGAATTCGATAAGTGGTTGCAGGGTCTGAACTCCCTCCAGAGTACCGACAACCCAGTGGACGGCTCGCTGGCGTTTGAGGGGCGCAAACTCTTCCTCAAGCTCCAGTGTATCCGCTGCCACAGCGCGACGCCCACTGGCAAGGCACCGGTCCTGGAAGGACTCTACGGCACCCGTGTGCCGCTTCGTGGCGGCGGCGCCGAGATCGCCGACGACGCGTACATTATCGAATCGATCCGCAAACCGCGTCTGAAGGTTGTGGATGGTTGGGAGCCGATTATGCCGGCCTACGACCAGAGCCAGGTGACCGCAGAAGAGCTCAATGCTCTGGTTGCCTACATTCGCAGTTTGAAGAAGGGCACCACGCCCGACCGCACCGAGCACTTCCCCGCCCCAAACGGTGCGCCGACCGATCGCACGCAATCGCCGACGAAGCCGGGAGGACCATAACACATGAGCATCGCAGTACCACAGACGGGCTTCGCGGCCGCTCCGCCTCCGCCGGAACCCGAACCGGCACCAGTTAATTACCTGAACATCTCCCACACCATCTGGTCGTGGTTGTTCACGGTGGACCACAAGCGTATCGGCATCCTGTATCTGGTGTCGATCTCGGTCTTCTTTGTTGTCGGGGGAATTGCCGCTGGTCTCGTGCGGCTCAACCTGCTCGCGCCGGATGGCGCGATCATGACGGAAGACGCTTACAACCGCGCGTTCACGGCGCACGGCGTGGTGATGCTGTTCTTCTTCCTGATCCCCGCGGTGCCCGCGGTATTCGGCAATTTCTTCGTCCCGATGATGATCGGGACCAAAGACCTCGCGTTCCCCAAACTCAACCTCGCCAGTTGGTACGTGTTCATGATCGGCGCGGCGCTGGCCGTATGGTCGGTGCTGGCTGGCGGTATCGACACCGGCTGGACGCTCTATCCGCCGTACAGTACGCGGGCGAGCCAGTCGAATGTGATCCCAGGTGTGCTCGGTGCGTTCATTTCCGGGTTCAGCTCGATCATGACCGGGCTGAACATCATGGTCACGATCCACAAGATGCGTGCGCCCGGCATGACCTGGAGCCGGTTGCCCCTGTTCATCTGGTCGATGTACGCGACGAGCCTGATTCAGTTGCTCGCCACTCCGGTAGTTGCCATCACGCTCCTTCTGATCTGCGTGGAACGAGCGTGGGGGGTCGGTATCTTCGACCCGTCGCTTGGCGGCGACCCGGTGCTGTTCCAGCACATGTTCTGGTTCTACTCGCACCCGGCCGTGTACATCATGATTCTGCCGGGGATGGGTGTGATCAGCGAAGTGATTCCCTGCTTCAGCCGGAAGAATATCTTCGGCTACCACGCGATTGCGTGGTCGAGCGTGGGGATTGCGGTGGTGGGGTTCCTCCTGTGGGCCCACCACATGTTCGTTGCCGGCATTAGTTTCTATGCGGCGCTGTTGTTCAGCCTGCTCAGCATGTTGGTCGCGGTTCCGAGCGCCATCAAGGTGTTCAACTGGACGGCGACGCTCTATCGTGGCTCGATCACGTTCCAGGCTCCCATGTTGTTCTCGCTCGGCTTCGTCGTGCTGTTCATCATCGGTGGACTCACCGGGTTGTTCCTCGCCACGCTGGGTACGGACATCCACTTACACGACACGTACTTCGTGGTGGCGCACTTCCACTTCGTGATGGTGGGCGGCATGGTGATGGGTTACTTCGCGGGGCTGCACTACTGGTGGCCGAAGATGACGGGCAAGATGTACTCCGACTGGTGGAGCCGGATCGCGGCGAGCATCATCATCGTCGGGTTCTTCTTCACGTTCATTCCGCAGTTCTACCTCGGCTATCACGGGATGCCGCGGCGCTATCCGAATTACCCCCACGAATGGCAGATCTTTAACGTCATGAGCACGGCGGGTGCGAGCATCCTCGGCATCGGCTATCTGATGCCGGCGGTGTACCTGACACTGTCGCTGTTCTTCGGCAAGCCTGCGGGGGCCAATCCGTGGAGCGCGACGGGTCTGGAATGGGCGAGTCCCAGCCCACCGACAGTTCACAATTTCGAGACCATGCCGGTGACGGTGTGCGGGCCATACGAATACGCTCTGGGCGTCGATCAAATGGGCCGCGGATTGCCGGAACCTCCGGGACCGGGCGGTGCGGAAGGCCCCGAAGGTCGCGTTGGCCGCACCGGACCCTCTGGCCCCATGCACAAGGAGACCGAAGTTGTCGGCTAGCACCCACTCACCGGTGCTGAAGCACCACTTCGAAGACCTGGGTCAGCAGCATGCCTGCGAACGGCTGGGAATCTGGATGTTCCTGGCCACGGAGATCCTGTTCTTCGGTGGCATCTTCGGCGCGTACACGGTTTACCGCCTCTGGTACCCTCACGATTTTGAGGTGGCCAGTGCGTATCTGAATCGGAAGATCGCCACCATTAACACGGTCTTCCTGATTACGAGCAGCCTCACTATGACGCTGGCGATCCGCTCGGCGAAACTGGGCGACCGCGGCGGGCTGTTCCGCAACTTGCTCCTCACGGCGGCGCTGGGAAGCGCGTTCATGGTGATGAAGGGATTCGAATACGCCCAGGACTTCGAAGAACAATACGTACCTGGACCGATGTTCCAGAGAGAAATCGCCGCTGCCAATGAGGAGGTCGCGACGCTTTCTCCGGGCGAAGCGGAAAAGCATCAGTTTAATGCAGCGCGGCAACACTGGTCGCAGCACATTGCTCGCAACAACGTGGGGAAGAGTGAGACCGATTCCGGTTACATCAGCCCGCAGCGTGTGCAACTGTTCCTCTGCTTCTACTACATTATGACCGGCATCCACGGGATTCACATCCTCGTGGGGATTGGATGTATCCTGTGGTTGGTTTTGGAGACAAAGCTCGGCAAGATTCCGCCGGAGAACTACTCCACCGTTGAAGTCGTCAGCTTGTACTGGCACTTGGTGGACGCGATCTGGCTGTTCCTCATGCCGCTGCTTTATCTCGCCGGAGCCGGCTACGGTGGGCACCATTGAGATTGCGGCTCGACGCATCCCCGCTTGCGGGCGGGGCGTCAGAGTATCGTCACTGAAACATCGCGGGGATTCTTCCAATGTCCGATCCGACGTCGACGCCGACCAGCACCACATCATCCACACCTGCCACGGATGATCCGCACGGCATCCGCAAAGACGTGGACAGCGCCGGCCAGTTGGCGGTGGTGTTCCTGGTTATCGTCGGTCTGGCGCTTGTGAACGTCTTTGCCTCGATCGCCATCGGGCCGACGAAATTCACACTGCCGATGCAACTGGGGATCGCCACCGTGCAGGCTGGGATTGTCGCGTATTACTTCATGCACCTGCGGCAGGGCGACAAGGTTGTTGTCCTCACCGCTCTGTCGTCGCTCTTCTGGATGGGAATTCTGTTCGTCCTCTTCCTCTCCGATTATATGACCCGACATCTCGTTGTCGGCTAAGAGCGTAAAGTGGGTATGGGGAACGCGCGGCGCGGTCGGTTTGGCTGGGGAATCGTGGCGGTGGCCGCGCTGGCTGTGTTGCCCCCCGGATGTGGGGGTTGCAGTTCGAAAAACGACAGTTTCCCGCCCACACTGACTTTCCCGTCGCGTGCTGATCGGCTCGTTTTGAAACTGCCCAACAAACCCGCGCAAGCACTCAATAATGTCTCCGAGCGGGACAAGGAGATTGCCGCACTTGATTCCGTTGGCGGCATGACCGCCGACCCCGCGACGACACCCGCCGATTCCCGCGAAGCGCTCGCGAACTTTCTAAAAGAGACGTTCGGTACGCCAGCCGCGCCCAAGGACATTGCTCCGTCGCTCAAGCTCACGGGGGCGCATCTCGCCGAGGGGAGCAAACTCTTCCGTCGGCATTGCCTCCAGTGTCACAACATGGCTGGCGACGGGCGGGGACCAGCAGGCACAACGCTGCCGTTCCCGCGGGATTATCGTCAGGGGGCGTTCAAGTTCGTCACCTCGGGCGAGGGAATGAAACCGCGCCGGGCGGACTTGCTCCATACTCTGCACGATGGCCTCAAGGGCACCGCCATGCCGGCGTTCTCGCTTCTGCAAGAAGGCGAGCGGGATCTCCTGGCGGGGTATGTCATCTTCTTGTCGATACGCGGCCAAGTGGAGTTTGAGTCACTCCGAGCGATCATTGAAACGCAGCCAAACAACCCAGCGGCGCAGCTCAAAGCCGTCGTCGCGGAATGGGAGAAAGCTGAAGCCGCTCCGCCTGTGCCGTCTGCCCCAGACGATGGGGGATCTGAGTCGTCGGCTCATCAGGAGGCCGTGCGGCGAGGATTCAAACTCTTTACCGCGAAGGCCGATAACTCGTGCATCAGTTGCCACGGCGACTTCGGTCGCAAGCCCGTGTTGCGCTATGACGTGTGGGGGACGGTCGCGAAGCCCGCGAACTTTACCGAGCCGACCTTCAAGGCGGGGAACCGCCCAGAGGACGTGTATGCCCGCATTCGCTTCGGCATCGCACCGGTGGGCATGCCCGCGCATCCCAAGTACAGTGAGCGTGAAGTCTGGGATCTGGTGAGGTTCGTAATGTCCGCGCCGTACCCAGTCCGATTGCCACCCGACGTGCGTGCCGCAGTGTATCCGAATCCGTAGGCTAAATAGACCGCTCGCCGTGCCGCCTTGAGTTCTGCACCGATGACCGATCCGCATCCACGTCCCGTTCCTCGCTGGCTGCATGTCTGGGCAATTCTGTCCGCATTGACAACACTTCTGTTGCTTTGCCTCGGCCAGATGGTGACGAGTTTCCGTGCTGGCATGGCCGACCCCATCTGGCCCACCGAACCGTGGTACTTGGCGGAGAATTACAAGCTCGACCTGGGTTACCTGATCGAACACTCGCACAGAATTGTCGGTTTCACTGTGGGGTTGCTCGTCAGTGTGCTGGCATTTGGGATCTGGTGGGGCGAACCACGGAAGACAATGCGGTGGGTCGCGCTTGCGGCGCTGTTTGTGCTTCTTGCCGGCTACGGGGAGTTTCACCGTGGCTTGATCGCGCAGCGAAATGTCCCTGCGGCGCAGGTCAAGTTGCCAATCAACGGTACCGTTGTCACACTCGCTGGATTGGTCACGGTACTCCTTGTTGGGGTAACAGGCTTGTTCGCGCGGGTAAACGGAGCGGGCTTGCGGCTCCTGGCAACGTTTGCCCTTGTGGGAGTGATGATTCAGGGTTTGCTTGGCGGCTTCCGGGTGAAACTCAATGAGTTGGTTGGCACCGATCTTGCGGCAGTACATGGCATCTTTGCGCAGGTCGTATTTGGCTTGCTCATTGCGACAGCAGTGTTCACTGCACGGATCAGGCGAAGAGAAGCGTTTCACACTCAGTCGTGTTCGTTGGTTCGCTGGTCAAGTTTGCTGGCACTCCTGATTTTCGTGCAGATCGCCTGGGGGGCACTCGTGCGGCACGACCCTACTCCACTCACGCAGCGATTGCACTTCCTCACGGCGTTTCTCGCTACGGCTGTGGCCGTGGGGGTGTTGCGGGCCGTGTTTGCGGAGCGCGACACGCGTATTCGGGCCGGCTGGGCTGCCTGGGTTCTTGCGGCTCTGCTCGTGGTTCAGTTGTATCTCGGTGTGGAAGCGTGGATGGCAAAGTTTGGGACATACACGCTACCGGAACTCATCCCAGTGACGGTGGAGAACGCAACCATACGAACCGCGCACGCGCTCGTTGGGAGTGCCGTGTGGGCTTCGGCGCTGGCTTTGGCTCTTCGCTTGCGGCGGACGGCCAGTACCCCCGTCAATACACTGGAACCCATCGACTCCGCATGGGCGGAGTCTCACTCGCCTGCCGTTGAACGCGCCCCGGAAGGGGTTGCCACCCACTTCCGCGGAGTCGCGAAATGATGAAGGCGACGCTCACCGGCGAACCTGAGGCACTCAACGCGCTGGGGACAGCCGTCCCCACTCTTTCCGCACCACGTGTGAAGGCACAGGCTCCTCATCGCTTGTCCGATTATCTGGAACTGACCAAGCCGCGGATCGCGGTGATGGCGCTCTTCACCGTGGCCGCAGGTTATCTGCTCGGTGCTGGTGGGGCTGCGGAAGCGAAGATTCTCTTTCACACGCTCGTTGGTGCCGGGTTGGTAGCCGCTGGCGGCAGCGTGCTGAATCAACTCATCGAGCGAAGAATCGATTCGCGCATGAAGCGGACGATGAAGCGTCCGCTGCCGGCCGGTCGCGTGTTGCCGGAAGAAGCAGCGATCTTTGGAGCAAGCCTTTCTGGTGCGGGGTTGGCGTATCTGGCTTCAACTGTGCCCGCTCCGGCCACCATCGCCGCGGCATTTACCTTCGTCCTCTACGCGTTCGTGTATACGCCGATGAAGACGATGACCGCCTGGAATACTGCCGTCGGGGCGGTGCCGGGCGCGCTGCCACCCATCATTGGCTGGTATGCGGCTCGCGGTTGGACAGGCGGAAGCGGATGGGAGGGTGGCGCGATTCTGTTTGGCGTACTGTTCCTCTGGCAGATTCCTCACTTCCTGGCGATCGCGTGGATGTACCGCACCGACTATGCCGCAGGCGGTCTGAAGATGCTTCCCGGCTGCGATCCGAGTGGTAAAGAGACCGCTCTGGTGATGGTGATAACCGCTCTTGCGCTCATTCCGCTGGGGTGCCTGGCCCCGCTGGCCGGGCTGGGCGGCTGGCTCTTTGCCGCAGGCTCCGCTGCGTTCGGTGTCTTCTTCGTTCGCCGGGCCATCGAGTTTGCCCAGGACCGCACCGACCGCAAAGCGCGGCGTGTGCTGCATGCCTCGCTCTTCTATCTGCCGGGTGTATTCGCGCTCCTCATGATCGATGCTCTTCTCGTGAAGTGACATGAAACGCAGCTTCCCTCTCGTCTTTCTGCTCGCGGTTGGATGTGGTGCGTTGGGGGGAACGGGATCCTCCACACACCTCACCCCGCCACAACCCGATCTCGATTATCCCATTGGTGAATTCTCGCTCACCGAGCGAAGTGGGAAGACGGTGACTGATAAGGATCTTCGTGGGAAGGTGTGGATCGGCTCATTCATCTTCACACGCTGTACTGGTCCGTGTCCTGCCGTGACGAGCACGATGCAACGCCTCCAACGCGAGTTGGCGACGGAACTCAAAAGCGGCCAAGTGAATCTCGTGACCTTCACGGTCGATCCGGTTCGTGACGACCTCAAGTCGCTGAACGCCTATGCCGACAACCGCCAGGCTGATCCAAACTACTGGCTCTTTCTCACCGGCGAGGAAAAGACGATCCACAAGTTGATGCAGGAGCAATTCAAGCAAGCGGTGGAGCGGAAAGTTGGTGAGGAAGCAAAGCCCGGCGACGAGTTTGGCCACAGCACGCGACTCATCCTCGTGGACAAGAACGGCGTCATCCGCGGGATGTACGACGGGCTGGCGAACCAAGAGGTGCCCGGTGGTAAGGAGAACTTTGAAGAGAGCCTGACGCGGTTGAAGGACCGCGTTCGCGAACTTTCAAAGTAGTAGGCGCACTTCGGGTGCCGTCAATCGCACTTCCGCGGTCCTCCATTTCCGGAGGCATTGCCCATGAATGCCGATCGTGCTGCTCTCATAGCGGCAATTCTTGCGCATCCTGAAGAAGATACTCCGCGGTTGGCTTGTGCCGATTGGTTCCAGGAACAGGGAGATGAGGCGAGTGTGGCGCGCGCGGAATTCATCCGGACGCAAATCGCGCGTGCGAATCTCTCGCCCACGGATCCTCGGCAAAGCGAGCTTTATGCTCGCGAACTTCGTCTGTTGAAGAAGTACGCGGCGGTGTGGTGTGGCTCGCACTTCGTCTTCAAGAAGTGCCGGTTCCGGCGTGGCTTCATCGAATACGTTCACCTCCATTTGCGACACTTCCTGTTCCATCGCCGGCAGATGCTTGCGCTGGAACCCGTCCGCGACATCAGTCTGACGGGGTGGATGCGTGCGACAGATGAGCTTGTCCGTCGCGTGGCCGCTTGTGAGGAGTGGAAGCACATCGAGACGCTGCGGATTCACCATCAGGGCCCGCACAAGGATCCGCAAAGCAATTTGGTGATACTACTTGAATCACCGCACCTCAGCAGGCTTCAGTCTCTTCGTCTGCCGCGAATTGCAATCACGGCCGATGCTCGACGCCGATTTGAACAAGCGTCAGTGATATGCCAGCTGCGCGAACTGACGCTGCCCGAACTCGATTTCTATCCGCACGAGCCCGGCGAGTGGTTTGAGGGCGGCCCACCGGACGAACCCTGGGAGAATCTACGAGTCCTTCGCCTTCGTACTGACTCGATCAATTCCGATGTTCTGAGTCAACTCGTCGCTATGCCGTTCTGGCGGCACCTGACGGAACTGGATATCCACCTTGGCTGGAGTGGACCTGAGCCGATACACGCGCTGACCGAGCGGCTCCCTGATACGCTGCGTGTTGTTCGTCTCATTGGTGCGTCACCCTGGGAAGGGGGACCGACGATGGAATCTCTTTGCGCCCGGCTGGCGCAACTACCATTGCTGGGATTACATCTCTGTAGCATTCCCAGTGAGCCGCACGCCATCGAACCTATCTTTCATCCGTCAAGCCACTGCCGACTGAAGGAATTGACACTTTCAGATTGTAACCTCCATGCCGAACACGCCCGGATGATTGCACAGTCTCCCGGCCTACGAGATGTATGGTCTCTCGATTTGTCAAAAGATTGGCGGTTTCCACCACACGTCGCCGAGATTGTCTTTCAGTCCGACTCTCTTCGATCGGTGGCGCGACTGAACATGCGCGGGACACCCATCGGTGTCGGTGGGGCAAAGTCCCTGGTTGCTGCGGAATGGAAGACTCTCCGTTATCTCGACTTGCCAGCAGCGGGGATTCCCGAGCGAAGCCTTATCGAACTCTTTGCCTCCCCCACGTGCCATAATCTTGTCTCGCTGTCGTATGACGGGGAGAGTAGCCCGGATCTATTCACGATTTCGCTCGCGGAGTCATTGCTGTCTCTACCGCACTTGGCGAGTCTGAAAGTGAATGATCACAATCGTCTCGTGGACGAAGCCGGAGAAGTATTGAGGAGGAGTGAATCTCTGGCGTGGCTTGCGGAAGATCCGGCCCAGCGCGAGAATTGGGGAGACTTTGACCCGAATATTCTGCCGCCACTCGATGACGAACTGGCGCACGTCGATCAGTGCTTATGAAATAAAAATAGGGAGCGCCCGCCTCCGCCGGCCTCCCCCGTTGTCACATCCCCATTTCTGGGGCAGACACCGCTTTCAGTATAGCGATTGCGGTTGCACAGTGCGCATTCGGCTGGTGCAATGACGGCATGGGGCACGTCGAGTTCGATCATCTCTGGACCAACGCCCGGCTCGCGACTTTCGATCCGCGAGTGAAATCTCCGTGCGGGATACTCGAAGACCACGCGCTGGCAGTTTGCGGCGAGAACATTGCAGGCATTCTGCCAATGAATTCCCCCGAAGTACGCGGATTTCACGGTGATGTTACCGATTGCGGTGAGAAGTTCATCACGCCGGGCTTCATCGATTGCCACACGCATTTGATTTGGGGCGGATCGCGTGCTGCGGATTGGGAAAAGCGATTTGCAGGTGTGTCCTACACCGAGATCGCCAAAGCCGGTGGCGGAATTCTCTCCACCGTGCGTGCCACGCGATCGCTGAGCAAAGAGGAGTTGCTGCGTGCTGCGATTCCGCGTCTGCGAGCACTCATTTCTGAAGGCGTGACCTGTGTGGAAATCAAATCCGGGTACGGGCTCACGCTCGAAGATGAACTGAAGATGCTGCGCGTGGCAAAGCAGCTTGGCGAGCAAGCAGGGGTGGAAGTATCGCCCACGTTGCTTGCCGCACACGCCGTTCCACCAGAGTTTACTGGTCGAGGGGACGACTACGTTTCGCTCATCGTGAACGAAATCATTCCTGCGGTCGCGAAGGAAAAGTTGGCGGAGGCGGTCGATGTGTTTTGTGAATCGATCGCGTTCACTGTGGAACAGTGTGATCGTATTTTCACGATCGCGAAACAGTATCACCTTCAGGTAAAGGGTCATGTCGAGCAACTGACCAACTCGCAGGGAGCGGAATTGATCGCCCGGCACGGCGGTTGGTCGGCCGATCATCTCGAATTTCTCGCGGACGTCGGCGTTGCAGCAATGGAGAAGGCCGGCACGGTTGCAGTGCTCTTGCCCGGGGCGTTTTACTTTCTTCGCGAAAAGCAGAAGCCGCCCGTTGAAAAGCTCCGTGCGGCTGGCGTACCGCTGGCGGTGGCGAGCGACCTGAACCCAGGCACCAGTCCGTTCGCCTCACTCCGATTGGCGATGAATATGGCTTGCGTGTTGTACGGTCTGTCGCCGGAGGAAACACTTGCGGGCGTGACGCGCGAAGCCGCAAAGGCATTGGGACGTGGCGGTCAGCTCGGCACGCTCGAAGTCGGCAGGCGAGCGGACTTCCTCGTTTGGGATGTGACCCATCCAGCCGAGGTCGTGTGTCAACTGGGTGTTAATCCCCTTGTGGAACGTGTGGTTCGAGGGAAGAAGCACAATGCCTGAACCCGACATGAGCATCTGGACTGGCCGCGTCGATACCGCCGACGGACCGAACGCGCTGCGGTGGCATCAGATGGTGAAGCCATTTGCGGCCGATTTGCCACCGGGGATCGTACTCGTCGGCTTTGCGTGCGATGAAGGCGTTCGGCGAAATGGCGGTCGTGTCGGGGCGAAAGATGGCCCGCTCGCAATTCGAAAAGCACTTGCGAACTTGGCGTGGCATCAATCTCTTCCTGTGTACGATGCGGGCGACGTGCGCTGCGACGATGGCGACATGGAGGAGGCGCAAGGCCGGCTCGCAGAAGTGGTGGCCAATGCGATTGGGGCAGGGCACCGCCCGCTGATTCTGGGCGGGGGACACGAAACCGCGTGGGGCACATTTCAAGGCATCGTCGCGGCTAAGCCCGACACGAAGTTGGGCGTCATCAACATTGATGCTCACCTCGATCTGCGCGCCGATGAGCCAGGAAACTCCGGCACGCCGTTCAATCAGATGGCGAAGTGGTGCAAGAAACAGGGGCGCGAATTTCGCTACTTGTGTTTAGGTGTCTCTGCAGCATCAAATACAGAAGCGTTGTTTGAACGCGCGACGAACTATGGTATTGAACCTTTGCTCGATATTGATTTGTTTCCGTGGCATTTGGGCGGCGGTTTCGGGGAGATTGGGGAATTTGTGCAAACAGTCGATTCGCTTCACCTCAGTGTCGACTTTGACGCACTCCCCGCTGAAACAATGCCTGCCGTGAGCGCACCCGCCGCGCACGGAATCGCGCTTGAATCTGTGGAGTCGCTCATTGCTTGTGTTTTGCTTGCGCGAAAAGCTCTTGCGATTGATCTTGTTGAACTGAATCCGCAGTTCGATATCGATGGTCGCGGGGCAAGGGTAGCTGGCCGACTTGCTTGGCAGATTGCGAAGGATTGGCTCGCGCCGAAGGAGGACACAGCATGACCTTCACTCGCAATGATCCTGGGCGCCTCATCCGCGCCCCTCGTGGCGCTGCGATTTCGTGCAAAAGTTGGCTGACCGAAGCCGCGATGCGGATGCTCATGAACAACCTCGACCCCGAGGTGGCCGAACGACCCAGCGAACTCGTCGTGTATGGCGGGATTGGACGCGCCGCTCGGAACTGGGAGTGTTTCGACAAGATCGTGGACGTGTTGAAGCGACTGGAGAGCGATCAGACGTTGCTTGTGCAGTCGGGCAAGCCGGTCGGAGTGTTTCAGACTCACTCCGATGCGCCGCGTGTGCTTCTGGCGAACTCCAATCTGGTTCCACACTGGGCCACGTGGGAGCATTTTCACGAACTCGACCGCAAGGGGTTGATGATGTACGGCCAGATGACGGCCGGGAGTTGGATCTACATTGGCTCGCAGGGCATTGTGCAGGGGACATACGAGACATTCGCCGCGGTTGCGAAGAAACACTTCGGTGGGAATGCTGCGGGGAAGTGGATTCTAACTGGTGGACTTGGTGGAATGGGCGGCGCACAACCACTCGCCGCCACAATGGCAGGCTTCTCGCTGCTGGCCGTGGAATGCGACGAGACGCGAATCGACTTCCGCTTACGGACTCGCTATCTGGATCGAAAAGCCAAGAACCTCGACGAAGCGCTCGCCATCGTCCGCGACGGAAAGCCAGTGTCGGTGGGGTTGCTCGGAAATGCCGCGGATGTGTGTTCGGAACTTGTGGAGCGAGGCATTACGCCGGACGTTGTCACCGATCAAACGAGCGCCCACGATCCGCTCAATGGGTACCTTCCGCAAGGATGGACACTCGCGGAATGGCGCGAGAAAGCCAAAACACAGCCGCAAGACGTGATCGCGGCCGCGAAAAATTCAATGGGTGTTCACGTTCGCGCGATGCTCGAATTGCAGAAACGCGGTGCGGCGGCGCTCGATTACGGCAACAACATTCGCCAGATGGCGAAAGATGCGGGAGTCGCGAACGCCTTCGATATTCCTGGTTTCGTCCCGGCATACATTCGACCGCTTTTCTGCGAAGGCGTGGGGCCGTTCCGCTGGGTGGCACTTTCGGGTAGTCCCGAAGACATTTACCGCACCGACGCGAAAGTGAAGGAGCTGGTTTCTGATCCGCACCTGCACCGCTGGCTCGACATGGCGAGGGAGCGTATTGCGTTTCAGGGTCTGCCAGCACGGATCTGCTGGTTGGGACTGAAAGATCGCGCGCGAGTGGGGCTGGCGTTCAATGAGTTAGTAGCGAGTGGAGAACTGAAGGCGCCGATTGTGATTGGCCGCGATCACCTCGATTCTGGTTCGGTTGCCAGTCCGAACCGCGAAACCGAAGGAATGCGCGATGGCTCCGATGCGGTTTCGGATTGGCCGCTTCTCAATGCGCTTCTCAACACCGCAAGCGGGGCGACGTGGGTGTCGTTTCACCACGGCGGCGGGGTGGGAATGGGTTTCAGCCAGCATGCGGGGGTGGTAATTGTTTGCGACGGTACACCAGAAGCCGCAAAGCGAATCAAGCGTGTCCTTCGCAATGATCCCGGCACCGGCGTGATGCGCCACGCCGACGCGGGCTATGATAGCGCAATTCGATGCGCGAAAGAGAACGGACTGGATCTGCCGATGTCAGGTGAGTGATGCCAAAACTGACACGAGCCGGGAAATCCCGGCTCGTGGTTCGCATTCGCGTCTACTTCTCATCCTGGGTGTGTGGAAGGCTCACGGCAACGCCGCCGGGCGCCCTGGCCAGCGGCTTGCGGAACCACGGCGGGCGGGGTTGATCCAGAACGCAAGCCGCTGGCCAGGGCGCCCGGCGAAAGCGGTGCTGGAACAGCCTTCCTCACGACGAGTAACAGGCTATGCGCTCGGGCGACGCAACATCGCCCTGTGGCAAAACCACGAGCTAGACCGCGAAAGCATGAACGAGATAATGCTATCCCGACGGAACACTGATCACAATTGCTTTTCCACCCACCGCAGCACATCCGTGAGCCAGGGGTGATCGTCGCGTTCGAATTCGAGCGTGTGATGCGCTCCGGGATACGTGATTGTTTCCACTGGCCCGGGGAAACGCGAAACGAACGCCGCAGTGCGCGTGTTGTCGATGATGCGATCGTGTTCCGCCAGGGCAAGGAACGTCGGGACCGTCACGCGTTTCGCGGCGCGGCGTAGGTAAATATCGAGCGAAAAGCTGCTGAACAAAAAACGCGATGTGGCGAGCCGCAAGCCGTGCGGGTCGGTGTCGATGTATTTTTGCCATTCGGGCGCGCTAGTGAATAACTCTGGTTCATTCAGTGGAATGGGGAAGAACTTCCACGGGCGGAACACGCGTGCGATCGCAATACGTGCTCGTTGTAGAAGAGGAGGGGCGACTTTCGGGACCAGCCCCGGACAAAGCAGAATCAGCCCATCAACCAGATTCGGTTTGCGGTATGGTAGCCCCACCGTAAGCTTCCCACCCCACGAAATACCGCACACGAATACCGGTAGCCATGCGTACTCTGTTCGCAGTTGCTGGACAAACTCAGCCACGTCATCAATCAATCGGCGGAATGTGGGTGTATCACCTCGATAAGCGGTATTGAGTCCCGCGCCGCGGCGGTCAAGGAAGTAAACATCGAAGCCACCCTCAGCAAGTTTTGCGCAGGAACGCGTGTACCAGCCGCCGTGGCTGCGGATGCCGTGAACGAACACCATTCGCGCTCGCGGAGTGCCAGCCGCGGAGTAATGGCGGAAGTAAAAGGAATAGCCATCGGAGGCGCGGAAGACAGAGACAGAAGGCGAGCTATCCAAGCAGCGTCTCCTTACGCTGAGTGAGCCAGTCGAGGCGGGCGGGGTCGAGCGTGAAACCAAGGCCAGTGCCGACGAGAGCGGGAGCCCGCCCGCCACGACGGAACGTCAGGTCTTCCACGGCGAGCGATTCCCACACCAGATGCCGGTCGTAGCTTCCTTCGAGGTAGCGAATGTCCGCCACGCTCGTCGCGAAATGGCGCCCGGCCGCGGAGAGAATTGCCGTTTCGCCCACCTGACAGCCAAGCTGATAACCCAGGTTGTACCGCTTCGCCAGTTGTGCCAGACGAACGCTCGGAATGAATCCGCCGCACTTCGAGAGCCGGATGTTGAACAGGTCACACCAGCCGCCTTTCCCGGCTCTCTCGGCATCGATCTCGCCACAAAGCGACTCATCCAGCATGATCGGCGTCTTCACTTGCTTGCGGATTTCCGCCAGCGACGCAACCTCTTCGTGGCGGACCGGTTGTTCCACGCTCGTGATGCCAAACGGCTCCAGCTCGCGAATACGCACGGCGGCTTCTGATGCGGGCCAAGCTTCGTTTGCGTCAATGCGAAGATCCATCTTCCGGCCAAGCCAGCGGCGCATGGTCTTGGTCCGCTTCACATCGTCCTGGCCCTCAATGCCGACTTTCAACTTCACCTGCGCGAAGCCTGCCAAGCGATAGACGAGTGGATAGAGTCGCTTCTTCCAGCCCCGTGGATTACCGATCACGCCGCTATACTGCACCTCCGGTCGGAAGCGATAAAGTTCGGGAGCAATGAGTTCCGTGACACGGGTGAGCGGTTCACCAAAGCTGCGTCCGAAGGCATCGAGTACCGCCAGTTCCAGCGCACAGCGAGCCGCGTTGCCGAGGATGCCACGATCATCGTCGGGAGAGGACGCGAGTTTCAGGCGTTCGGCGAGGTGAACGGCCTGGACGAAGTCCGTGCAGGCGGTGTCGAGTTGTTTTGGGAGATCGGAGCGTTTGAGTAGATCGACCGAGAAGTCGATCGTTTCACCGGTAACGTAGTCGCGCGGAACACCTTCGCCGTAACCGGTGCTGCCATCGGAGAGCTTGCATCGAACGACGACGTTATCTGTGTCGGTGCGAACGTGACTGGCGTGCGTGACCTTCCGCCGCAACGCGACGCGAACATGCCGTGCTTCCAGTTCAACAACGCGCATTGATTATCTTCCCATCGAACCGCCGGCGTTAGCCGACTGGGTTCGTATACCCAGCCGCTAACGCTGGCGGTTCGACAATACCAGTGGGCCAATGCTGGTAGTTCGACGACCTGCTTCACCCAACCTGGCTGAACCCTTTCCACGCGTCGCGCGCCATCCACAAACCCATACCCATCAAGAGTATTGCGCTGGCGGTGGGGAGAAAGCGGAACCAACCCCGGTCGCCAGAAACACTGCGGCCCGCACGGTGGAGCACCACGACCAGCGACCCGAGCAGCACCAACACGAGCGACAATCCGACGCTGAAAGAAACCAACAGCGGCAACGCGAATGCGAGTTTCCCGGCGGACACCGCGAGCATGAGCAAAAGCACCGCATCGACACACGGAATTGCCCCCGCACCAACGCCGAGGAGTACCACGCGCAGCCAGCTTAGTGGCGTCTTCCAGGGAACAATGCGCAGTTGCAATGGTTCCACAACAGGCTGCGCATCGCGGAGCGGCTGGCGACACTCGGGCACCTTTGGCTTGGCCGTGTGATTACCGCACATATCAGAGCAACCACCAAACAGGTGAACGTGATCGACTCGGCCACGCAACCGGCGCATAAACAACCACATCCCCACGAAGACCACCACCAGCCCGCCAACCAGCCCAAGCCAGTGCTGCGCGCTCTGCGGCATCGTCTCGCGGTAACGGAGGTAGAAGATGCCTGCGATGAGAATGACGCTGCCGGTGTGTGCGAAGGTGGTGCTCAGCCCGAGCAGCACCGCCTGGCGGAATGTACCTTGCTCGCCAACGAGAAATGCGGCCGCGACGCTCTTGCCATGCCCAGGGGCGAACGCGTGGAATGCCCCAAACACAGCGGCCAGCAACAGAAGTACGCCGGTCCCGTAGTTTGTGTCGAACAGCGCTTTTGGTCCTCGCGCCAGTACGCCAGTTACGAAGTTGTCGTCCGGCTTGTCGATTGTTTCCACCACGACTGCTTGAGGGGGCTCGGATGTTGATTGAGTTGGGGTGGAGGGATGCGGTTCGTCTGCGGGCAGTGGAGGGAGCGACGGTGCGGAGAACACTGCGGACGCCTTCAGGAATCGTCTCGTCTCCTCCGGATTGAGCGTCGTCGAAAGTCGTCCTCGCAGGTCTTCTGGGTCTACAGACTCCTTGACGCTGAACACGGTCTGGTCGCTCTCCAGCGTGAGCCACACAATCCCCACATCGTTTTCAAAGTTGTGATCGACAAACTGAAACGAGTTGTCCGCCCCGCCTCCCGCCACGCGCCACGGCGCGCGGAAGACGTAGCGGAAGCGACCGTGGTCACGATCGTGCTCGATCTCCAGTTTCGTGTTGTGAAAGATGAGCCGCTGGCCGCCAAGTCGCGCTTCAAAGTTGGCCGCGAGTGTCGGGGCCATTTTCTCGCAATAACGCTTGGTCACTTCGCGGAGCTTCCCGCCCATCTGCTCGATTTCTTCGGGCGTAAAGAGCTTGCGGTTGTCCGCGAAGATCGTCCAGAAGCTGACGTCGAGACTGTAGCGCACCTCGACTTCCTTTGGGTGAAGTCGGATGTCGAGTTTGCGGTCGTATCGGAAGTTGGGGAGCGGATGCGCGCCCGCGGGAAGGGCTACGGCCAGCAGCAACAGACACGAAATCGCAAATCGTTGCATGGAGCTATTTAACCAAAACGTAATCCAAAGGAGTAGCAGGTCTCAGTACCGTGATGGCGAGCGACACACGGAGACCTGCTACTTCACTAACTTCACGGTTTCTTTGTGAGCTTCCAGCCCTTTTCGTTCACTTCCAAACCCTGGTACCCGGCAAATTCATCATACACCTTCTCCATTTCCTCGACGGAGTCAAAGTAGCCAACGATGAACGCGGCTCCGAAACTGTCGCCCGGTTTCACGGCCCGGCCACCGATCTCCTCGATCATGCACACATAGCCGCGCTGGTGACACCACGCTTCGTACACAATACCGGGATCCAGAGTCATACCAGCCAACCACGGACCATCTTTCCCGGTTTTCGGATCGCGGATGTGGTAGGCGCGAATGATCCGCTTGGGGATCTTTTTGTCGTCGCGTGAATAGAGGAACTTCTCGTCTGGAGCGAAGTTTTTCTCGAACTCTTTTGCTTCGATCTTGCCGTGGTAGCTGAGATACACCTCGCTAAACGTGTCACCGTTCTTGTGCTTGATGTGTCCCGGCATATCGATGCGGAGGAACATCGCGTCGCTGGCGTTCTTCGCGGTGATCTTGTCCGCGGAGATGAAGTACCGCTTGCCGGCGGGGAAGACGATCGTCTGTTCCCACTTCGAACCCGTTTCTTTGCCCGGTGCAGCCAGCGTGTAATGGAAGCTTTGTTTCACCGCGACGAAATCGGCACCTGAAATCACCGTCGGGTTGAGCTTTTTCGCCTGGGTGCAAATCTGTGGGCCTTCGATGCTGCGTTTAGCACGCTTGCCGTGATGAGCGTTATTGAACACGTAGGGCAAGTCGCCGGGAAGTTTGTCGCGGTAGGCTTCGTCACTGCCTGGTTCCATGATCCAGTCGACAATATCGAGCCCAAAGCCGAGATCATGTACTCCGGTTTTCTTGTCGAGCAAACTGTTGGCTTCCACGCCGCTCACGTAGCCCTTCTTCTTGATCTTGGCTTCCAGGGCAGGCCCCGTAATGAGAATCCGGTCGTCGGTTTCGGTGACCTTGAACGCTGAAGATGCGTCTGGTGCCGCAGGGATGGCGCCAGCGAAGGCGGTGAAAACGAAAAGTGTACTTGAGAGCAAGTAGGAAGAGTGCATAGGTTCTGGGTGGGATGTAGGGAGGCGGGAGCGGCGCAGTCGTGTTCGCGAGTTTGAGCGAACGATCCACGCCGCGAGGGGCCCGGATGGGCACGTTAACGTTAACGAGCCGGAAGCGTAAGCGACGGGCCTCTTTTTTGCCCGTCGCTTACGGCCCATTAGCGGAACGAGACAACCAGCACGAACGCCGCGATGAGCGCAATCCCGGCAACGAGGAACCAGAGCGGCATCTTCGAGCGGCCACGTTTCGCCGCATCACGGGCATGGGCTTGTAACTGGTGCTTGTGTTCTTTGCGAGCCTTCTCGTGGTGTTGTTTTTTGGCGCTGTGGTTCATAGACGCCTCCGGTGGAGAGACCGCGCAATCGTGCAATTAATGGGAGAAGCAGCGACAATCGCGCGATACGAAAGGTTATTGAAGTGTAACCCGCAGCGCCAGCCACTGTCGAGAGATTACCTGTCGTTGCGAGCTACTTTCTGCCGCTGGGACCCGGGGGTCGTTTTGGCTTCTCCAAACCGGCTTTTTCCAGAAGCGACTGACCAAAGGGATTGTCTTCTTCCTCTGAAAAGATCTCTTCGAGTTTGACGCCTGGGGCGATGTGGTATTGGATGATGTACTTGTGCTTGGCGATGTCGATTTCATCACCGGGTCGCAACGGTCGGCGCAGTGTTCGATCGCCATTCACCTTGATACCGTTGGTGCTGTTCAAATCGCGAATGTGCCAGACACCGTTTCGCAGCGCTAACTCACAGTGCGTGCCAGAGATATTCTGGAACTTCAGGCAGATGTCGCACGATTCACGACGGCCGATAGTCATCACTTCATTAATGAGCGGGATGGCGTCACCCCCGCCCACTGGGACGAGTTCGCCCAGATAGCCCTCTGTCATAACTGTCGCCTCACGGAGAAAATGCGGACGAATGGATTGATGAAAGTGCAACTGGGCTTGCTGCCAACATGCGAATCCTCAAACGCGCTCGCCGCTTGAGCGTGCGAATTCTCAATCGAATGGGCAAGGCAGTCGCACCAGTCCCTATGGTACTTGGTTGGTGAAGAGATGCCAGCGCCAACCCGCCTACACTGGGTGTCCCCTGCAGATTTTGGCGGGTAGATTTGTGCAGAGAGAGTTCGTAGGAGTTTTGCAACTTTTCCGACGGCCAACTCCTCTGCCCAAATCTCCGACACCAAAGTCCGCAGGGACAACACGATACTCTTCGGAACAAACGAAAACCGCCGCTCAAACCGGACAACCGGAACGAGCGGCGGCTCCTTTGTTCAAAAACCAACCACATCCGAACAACCTTATCTGCCACCCAGTGCCGGCACGGGGGGCGGGCCGCCGGGGATGCCCTGGCCAAAGCCGTAGTTCGGACCGTAGCCGACCGCGCCCGCCGGTCCGGGGAAGTACGGGTTCACGGGGAAGTTACCCGTCATGGGTGGACCGTAGAAGGGGCCACTGATCGGGGCGGGCATCAGGAAGTGTGCATCATACGGCCAGTAGTTGTACCACGGAGCGGCCTGGAAGACCGGCAGCTTTTGCTTGTGGAAGAGATTCAGATCACCGAACAGCGTGCTGGGAGCCGCGGGTGAGCGCTCTTTGCCCCAGCCTTTCTTCCCGAACCCGCCGCCACAGCCAGGTCCAACGCAGCCGGAACCTCCTGCGTAGCCCATTGGGGCATAGCCAGCGGGTACCGCGCCCGCGTACGTGGGGCCGACGGGGAT
>Ga0070738_10000790_pt1 | contig 79766 bp, 69 predicted proteins | sample Coa_R2_2_FD_66446 | JGI IMG/M metagenome (GOLD analysis project Ga0070738, IMG submission 66446) | Surface soil microbial communities from Centralia Pennsylvania, which are recovering from an underground coalmine fire - Coalmine... | ecosystem: Environmental > Terrestrial > Soil > Unclassified ...
CCCTCCCCCGCCGCCGCTCCATCCGCCGCCTCCCCAACCGCCGCCGAAGGGGATGAAGATCGGCAGGCACCCGCCGCGCGCCCCGCCCCGCCGAGCGAGGATGCTGAGCACGAAGTAGGCGATGATGAGGAGGAGGAAGAGCTTGCCTGGCGAGAGGCCGCCGCCGTTGCCGCCGGCGCTCGGCCCTGGAGGCGGCGCCGACGCTCGGAGGGTCGTGTCGAGGGCGAAGTGGAACTCCTGCGCGAACCGCTGGGCCGTACGGTAGGCGACGAGCGTCAGGCCATCGCCGTAGTCCCGCTGTCGGAAGTACGGGATCGCCTCACGGCAGATGTCGCCGGCGTCGGCGTCGGTGATGAACCCTTCGGTCCCCTGGCCGGTGGCGACGTAGCAGTGCCCGCGACCGTCGGAGCTGGTCTCCTTGGGGACGAGCAGAATGACGGCGCCGGCGTTGCGGGTGGGGTCCCCGGGGGCGCCGATCTTCCCGACCTTCCACTGGCGCCCGATCTCGAGGCTGATCTCGTTCGGCGACCGGTCGTCGATGTCGGGCAGGGTGACGACCGCGATCTCGCCCCGCGACTTGTCCCGCACGTCGGCGGCGATCTGCTCGATGCGCGCGGCGGCGTCCGCGGGGATGACGTGCGCGAAGTCGTTGACCAGCCCGACCGGCGGCGGAATCCGGACGCCGGTGGCGGTGACCTTGGGCGCGCTCCCGGCCGTCCCCGACTGCGCGGCCTGGGTATTCGCGCTGTGCGCGGCGAGCGACCGAGGACTGGCCGCGAGGGTCAGGACGACGAGTACGCCCGTGACCGGGGGCCGACGCGTGCACCGTCGCGGCGCCGCGCGACCGTGAGGCGCTCGGCGCCCGGAAAGAAGTGTCACGCATCGATAGTAGCCCCGCGCTCGACGGCGTGGAAGGCGCGAGCGCGAAGGTGCGCACCCGCGGGTTCGAGTTCCACTCACTCGATCTCCGGATCCGCATCGAGTGAGTCGAGACGAGCGCATCTCGGCGATCCTCCCCGAGCTCGACGAGATGATCGGCGGCGAACTCGTGACGCTCGAACGAGCCCACGTGCTCATGTACCGGCCCGGCGCGCCCACCCCCCGCCCACCCCCGCCCACCCCCGCCCAGCCCGCCCAGCCCGGCGACACGCCCGCACGACGCTGACACGTCCTTGACATACCCCGGGGGGGTACGCAATCTTCGGTGTACCCCGGCGGCGGCATGAATGCCGGGCCAGGCATCCGCGCGGGATGCGAATCGCGGGCGGCATGAATGCCGCCCCTACGACGACCCAACAAACCCCGTTCCGAATTCCATGAACACGTTGACACGCTCTCCGAGACGGCACGAGGCCAGCGGCGTGGACGCACCGCGCCCAACGACCCCGGCCGGTGTCGCGACCGCCGAGCTGGCGGTCACCGGGATGACGTGCGCGTCGTGCCAGGCGCATGTGCAGAACGCGCTCGCACGCCACCCCGGCGTGCACGACGCGAGCGTCAATCTCATGACGGGCAGCGCCCGGGTGGCCTACGATCCGGCCCGGACGTCCCCCGTCGCCCTCATCGATGTCGTGCGCGACACCGGCTACGACGCCACGCTGCCGCACCCGGCGCGCTCGGTGGCCGACGCCCAGGCCGACGAGGACGAGGCGCGTGAGGCGGAGCTCCGCGATCTCCGACGCAAGGTGATCGGGAGCGGCGTGGCGGGCGTGGTCGCGATGGCGCTCTCGATGCCGCTCATGACGGCCCGCACGGCGCCCCACCCTGGCGCGATGGGGCCCACGAGCGATCCGCTCATGCGCTGGGCGGCGCGCGTGATCGCCCCCTCGTACCAGCACGTCATGCCATGGGCGTACGCGATCCCGCCGGCCGTGCTCTCGGCCGGGCTCCTGCTGCTGACGGCAGCCGTCATGATCTGGGCGGGCCGCGACTTCTACACCGGGGCCTGGTCGGCGCTGCGTCACCGGACCGCGAACATGAACACGCTGGTCGCCGTCGGGACGGGGGCCGCCTTCCTCTACTCGGCCGCCGCGACGCTCGCGCCGGACTTCTTCGCCCGCCGCGGGCTCGCGCCCGATGGCTACTACGAGGCGGTCATCATCATCACGGCCCTGGTCCTCGCCGGCACGATGCTCGAGGCACAGGCGAAGCGACGGACGGCGGCGGCACTGCGCCGACTGATCGCCCTCCAGCCCAGCACGGCCCGCGTGCTCCGCGACGGAGATGAAGTGGACGTGCCGGTCGAGATGGTCCGCGCCGGCGATGTCATCGTCGTCCGCCCGGGCGAGCGGCTGCCGGTGGATGGCGAGGTCGTCGCGGGCGCGAGCGCCGTCGACGAGTCGATGCTCACGGGGGAGTCGATGCCGGTCGAGAAGTGCCCGGGCGATCGGGTGATCGGCGGGACGCTCAACCGCACGGGCTCGTTCCGCTACCGCGCGACCACGCTGGGTGCCGAGAGCGCCCTCGCCCGCATCGTCCGCCTCATGCGCGAGGCACAGAGCTCCCGGGCACCGATCCAGCGCCTGGCGGACCGCGTCAGCGCGGTTTTCGTGCCCGTCGTCCTCGCCATCGCGGTCGTCACGTTCGCGGCCTGGACGATCGCCGGCGGCCCCGGCACGATGGTCCGCGCGGTCGCCGCCGCCGTCGCCGTACTGGTCATCGCCTGCCCGTGTGCCATGGGGCTCGCCGTCCCGACGGCGGTCATGGTCGCCACCGGTGCGGGGGCGGAGCTCGGGGTGCTCATCAAAGGCGGCGAAGCGCTCCAGCGGGCCGGAGACCTCGACACGATCGTGCTCGACAAGACCGGGACGGTGACCGAGGGGCGGCCGACGGTCACCGATGTGGTGCTCGCCGGGCCGGACTGGTCGGAGCTCGAGCTGCTGCGTCTCGCCGCGGCCGTCGAGCGCTCATCCGAGCACCCGCTGGCCGACGCGATCGTCACGGCCGCACGGACGCGCGGGCGGGTCACGGGCGTGAGTGCCGGCCGAGACGCGAGCGCCAGCGGAGATCTCCCGCGGGCCGAGATGTTTCAGTCGGTGACGGGCCACGGCGCGCTCGGCGTGGTGGCCGGACGCGCGGTCGCGATCGGCAACGAGGCGTTGATGCGCGACTACGCGATCGATGTCGGTCCGCTCCGCGCCGACGCCGACCGCCTGGCCGGCGAGGGGCGGACGCCAGCGTTCGTCGCCGTCGACGGCGCACTGGCCGGCGTCATCGGCATCGCCGATGCGATCAAGCCCACGTCCCGTTCGGCGGTCGAGGCGTTCCGCCGGATGGGGCTCGACGTCGTCCTGTTGACCGGCGACACGCCGAGGACGGCGGACGCGATCGCACGCGAGGCGGGCATCGCGCATGTCGTCGCGGGCGTGCACCCCGAGGGCAAGGTCGCCGAGATCGCGCGGTTGCAGGGTGCGGGGCACGTGGTCGCCATGGTCGGCGACGGGGTCAACGACTCGCCGGCGCTGGCGCGCGCCGATGTCGGGATCGCGATGGGCAGCGGCGCCGAGGTTGCCATCGAGGCGGGCGACATCACGCTCATGCGGAACGATCTGCACGGGGTCGTCGCGGCGGTCGCGCTCAGCCGGCGGACGATGCGCACGATGAAGCAGAACCTGTTCTGGGCGTTCATCTACAATGTCATCGGCATCCCGATCGCGGCCGGCGTGCTCTATCCGGCGTTCGGCCTGCTGCTCAGCCCCGTGCTCGCGAGCGCCGCGATGGCCCTGAGCTCCGTCAGCGTCGTCGGCAACAGCCTGCGGCTCCGCCGCTTTCGACCGCCGCGCGCCGGCGCCGCCGTTCCGATCGCGCTGGTTCCGGCACCGTGACTCGGACGAGCACGCGGCCCACGGCCCGCCCGCCCGCGCCCTCCGCGCCGTCGCCCGTCGCCAGCTGCGGGTGCGGCGTCGCCCGCGACCCGGCCGCGCCGGACGGGCGGAAGGCGGTCGCGGTCGATGCCGATCTCAAGGCGCGGAACCTCAAGCGTCTGCGCCGGGTCGAGGGGCAGATCCGCGGGATCCAGAAGATGATCGAGGACGACCGGTACTGTGCCGACATCATGATGCAGGTGTCGGCCGTCCACGAGGCGCTCCGTTCCGTCGGTCGAGAGCTGATGCGGAACCACCTCCGCCACTGCGCGACGCACGCGATCAGGGAAGGGCCGGAGCAGGCGGACGCGATGTACGATGAGCTGCTCGATCTCATGTACACGCACAGCCGGTGATCCGTACGCGGCACGATGTCGGTCACGGGACGGTGTGACATCCCGGTCGGCATCCCGCGCGAAATGCCGGTGCACGTCGTAGGGGCGGCATTCATGCCGCCCGCGACCCGCATTCGCGCGGATGCCTGGCCCGGCATTCATGCCCCCCGCGACCCGCATCCCGCACCGATGCCGGCCGCCCGGGAATGCCGCCCGGGTGTGGCATTCCGCGCCCGCGCCGGGCCCCGGGTATGCCGAACGGCAACGGCGAACGGCGGGAATGCCGGGCCACACATCCGTGCGGGATGGGATTCGCGGGCGGCATGAATGCCGCCCCTACGGAACACCACGTTGCGATGCGCCCACGCCGGCACCGTCATCCCACCCGCCGTCACCCGCCGTCCCCCGCCGTCCCCCGCCGTCCCCCGCCGTCCCCCGGCGCCCGTCGTTGCCGTTTCCGGTGCAGGGGTAATTCGCGTCGCGAATTGCCCCTGCACCATCCAACAACCCCTGTTCCTTTGGTGGCCGCGGGACGCGGACCGCGTGAAATGCCGGCCAGGCATCGGTGTGGGATGCGGGTCGCGGGCGGCATGAATGCCGCCCCTACCTACCGGCTGAAATTGAACGAGAACTCGAACGTGCCGGCGCCGGTGGTGGAGGGCGGGAGGCGCCATGCCCGCGCCTTCTCGAGGATGCAGCTTTCGACTTCGGCCGAGCCCGCGCCGGACCATGTCCGGCGGGCGACGTTCGCGTTGGTGACCGCGCCGCCGGCGGCGACGGTGAGCGCGACGGTCACACTGCCGGCAAGATCGGGATTGACCTTGAGTCCGTACTCGTCATAGCAGAAGCGGAGCTGCGATTGGTGCTCGCGGACCGCGGTCCCCAGCGCTCCCACGTCACGCGACGGTCCGCCGAGGCCGGGCGCGTCGACCGCGCGCGGGGCCGAGACGGTGACGCCCTGGTGCCCGATCCCCCCGCCCCCCGAGACGCCGCCGATCGCGCTCACCGCGCCCCCGCCGCCCATGTCGCCACGGCCCGGCGTGCGCTCCCCCTGCCCGCCCTGGCCATAGGCGAGCACGGTCTTCCCGGCCGCGGCGCCGGACCCAGGACCGGCGGCGGCCACGGCCACCCCCCGGAGCACGTTCGACACATCACCGACCGGCCCGGCTGCCGGCGCCGCGCCGCCAAAGGCTGCCCCGATGGCCGCCGCGCGCGCCGCCGCCCGCGCCGCCTCGCGCTCCGGTGCGGCCGCGGGCTTCGGTGCCGACGGAGCCGCCGGTCCGCCGGGTGCGCGGTGTCGCTCCACGGGCGCCGCGGGCGCGGGGAGGGGCGGCGGAGACTCGAATGTGACGGTGACCGGTCGCTCCTCGGGTGAGAGAAGGTGCGTCACGTCGGTGCGCGGACCGAAGAGCACGAGCAGTAGCCAGACGAGACCGAGGGCGCCGGAGGCGGCCCACGACCCGAGAAGGGCGCGCCCCTCCTCGTCCGCCAGCTCGTAGCGGAGGTTGCGGGTGAAGGTCGCCTCGTCGACGCGCCACCCGCCGCCCGAGCGCGACTCCGCGCGCCGCTCAGACGCCATCGGTCACCCGGCGGACCTGGAGCGAGATGTTCTTGAACCCGGCGAGCCGCGCGGTCTGCATGATGCGCGACAGGAGATCGTACCGCATGCTCCGGTCGCCCTGGATGGCGAGCGGCGCCTCGACGGGCCCGATCCCGGGCTCGGCGCTCGCCGTCCGAATGGAGTCGGCCTTGAGCCGTAGCGCCGAATAGAGCGCCGGGATGAGCAGCGGCTGCCGCGGGTCGCTCGACTCGGCCTGCGCGGCGTCGAGCGTGCTCATGACGGGATTCCCGGCGAGCGTCACCTGACGGCCGACCCCGAGGGTCAGTTGCTGCAACGCGTTGCTCCCGACCCGCGCCTCGGGCAGCGTGACGCCGGGCGTCACCGGCGCCAGCTCGCCGACGGTGGCGGTCGTCAGCGCGAAGAACACGATCGACACAAGGGTGTCGACGAGCGGCACGAGATTGAGCTCGGCGAACTTGAACTTCGCGAATTGCTGGTGCCGGCGTCCCTCCCGCACGGCACGGGCCCGTCCGACGCGGCGCCCCACCGGCTACGCGCCCCCCGCGGCGGTCAGCGCGCCCGGCACTCCGACACGGGCCCGGGTCCCGAGTGCCACGTTCGGGAACTGCGCCATCTTGAGCCGCTCGAGCACGTGCACGATGTCGTCGTAGCTCACGTCGTCGGCCGGAAGGACCAGCACGTCGTTGTTCTGGGGATACTGCCGGTGGATGTCGCGCATGAGCGCCTGGAGGGTGTCGAGCTGCGCTACCCCGAGCCCCACGATCTCCCGCCGGTACCCGCCACCACCCGAGTGCTCGACGAGCATCCGGTCCGCCTGCACCCGCACCGCGAGGAGCAGGGCAAGCTGGTGCTCGGGCTGTGCCGCCGCCACCTGCTGCGCGGTGACGACGACGGGCGGCAGGGCGAGGTCGAACGAGGTCAGCTCGGCGAGCAATCCCTGGTACGACACGAGACTGAAGAACACGATCGACGTCAACACGTCGATGAGCGGCACGAGATTGATGCCGCCGTGCCCGAGCGACGAGGCGGCGCGCTCGGCGCGGCGGACTCTGGCGCGGTGGAAGCGCGAGCCGGGCATGGGCCGTTACGACGAGCGACGGGGGCGGACGGGGACTGGCCGCGCGGCGGATCAGCGCCCGATCTGGACGTCCGGCCGCTCGATCAACGTGTTGATGAGCCGCGCGGAGAACTCGTCCACCTGCTCGATGATCGACTCGGCCTGCGACGCCAGGTACGAGTGGGTGACGGTGAGGAGAATGGCGGTGGCGAGGCCGAAGCCGGTGGCGTTCAGGGCGATCGCGATCCCCGACGCGAGTCGCTCGGATCGGGTCGCCGCCGAGGCGGCCGCGACCGACGCGAACGCGCCCTTGAGGCCGTAGATCGTTCCGAGCAGTCCGATCAGGGTCGCGACGTTGGCCAGCATCGGCAGGTACTGGAGACGCCGGGTGAGGCGGGGGATGACCGACAGCGAGGCGGCGTCGGCGACGCTCTGGAGGTCGGCCTCCTCGCGGCTCTTGCTCCGGAGGATCAGCAGCCCGATGTCGGGCAGCGGCGCATGCGACTGCGCACAGAGGCGCATCGCGTCGTCGGTCTTCTGCGCCCGCACGAGCTGCATCACCCGCTCGACAAAGGCCGTGGCGTTGATCCGCGACCGCACGATGACGACGTAGAATCGCTCGAGGAAGATCGCCAGGCCGGTCAGGGCGACGACCAGGATGAAGTACATGACCGGTCCGCCGGTCCGGAACCACTCGAGCGCGGGTCGCATCACTTCTCCCTCGGAGCTTTCGGTGAAGGGCCCGCCGAGCCGGCGGCCGGGACGTGGCCGGCGGACAGCGTGCCGGGACTGGACGCGGAGACGGGTGTCGTGCCGGGCGACATCACGCGGGTCGAGAGGTCCGCTCGCGGAGGACGATGCCCGCTGTCGGCCGGCAACGGCATCAGGGTCGCGGTCGCACCCGCCTCCGGCGAGAGGTCCGGCGCGAGCTCGAGCGGCGCGAGCAGCGCGGCCCAGAAATGCCGGTCGAAGAACGCCGGGGTCAGCACGTCGCGGGAGAATACCGGAACCTGCCGCGGCCGAACGGTCACGACCTGCGGCGTCGGGACCTGCCCACGGATCTCGATCGGCTGCGATCGCCGCGCCTGGGCCTGGCCAGCCCGCGGCAGCAGGAGCGCGATGCACCCGACGATCACCGCCCAACTGGCGCGCCGCACGGGCTCACGGGTCATCTGCCACCGTCCCACGCACGCCGTCGCGTGCCCGGTCGACCCACTGGTTTGCGATCCCCTGCTGACCGGCCTTGTCGACGAGGGCCTGCCAGGTCGCCTTCGCCTGCTGGTAGTAGACGTCGGCCTGCCGAGCCGCGCCCTGCCGCGCCGCGGCGCGCTCGGCATCGCTCAGCGAGGCCGGAAGCTGCACGCTGGCGAGGAAGGTGCCGTACTCCCACTGCGCGAGCCCGATGTAATAGGTCCCGGCCGCGAGGTAGCCGGGATCGCCGGACTCGATCGCCCGCGTGAAGTCGCGCGTGACGATCGCGAGCAGCTCCTGCTTGCGGGCCGCGGCACGCTTGACCCCGGCCGCCGTGAGCTGCGCGGGGGTGGCGATCACCAGCCGCAACGGCCGGTACGTCCGGAACGCCTCGAGACCGGCGGCGAAGGCGGCCCGCCCGGCACGAGTCGCGCAGTCGGCGCGCAGCTCGGCCGGCGGGCTGGCGGTGCACAGGACGGCGAGATCGGCGGCGGCCGCGATCGTATCGCCGCTCGCCGTCAACAGCCCGACACGTTGCGCGCGGGCCTGCCCGGCCCGCGGGTCGGTCGCGTGGTGCCGCGCGAACGCACCGTACGCCCGGGCCGCCGCCGCCGTGTCGCGCGCCTCGAGGAAGGTCACGGCCGCGTCGTACTCCGCGTCGGGAGCGCGCCGGTCGTGCGGGTAGTCGGCTGCAAATCGCTGGTAGGCGGCCGCCGCATCCGTCTTCTTGCCGAGCGAGTCGAGCCGCACGGCGAGCCGGATCTCGGCGTCGGCACGCCCCGACCAGGTGGGGTCGCCCGCGATGAGCCGCCGGAGCGCGTCGACCGACTCGTCGCCGCGCCCGATCTGCGCCAGGAGATCGGAGTACAGGGTCTGATACTGCCGGCGGTATCGGTAGAGCGGGTACTGGGTGACCAGACGCTGGGCGAGGTCGGCCGCGTGCGTGCGCGCGACTCGCGAGCCGTCGTCGTCGCCCCGGGCGCGCGCGGCGCTGTCGGCGAGCAGGTACGTCTCGACGGCGTCGCGCAGCGCGTCGGCTGCCTTCTCGGTCGTCGGGTGGGCGTCGGCATAGGCGACATACACGTCGCTCGCGGCCCGCGCATATTCCCCCGCCCTGACGAGCGAGTCGGCGTAGCTGGAGGCCGCTGAGGTCTGGATCCGCTGGACCGAGTCGGCGAGGGCGCGCCGGCCAGCTCGCTGCGCGACGAGCGACGCCGAGTCCCACTGCGCCTGCGCGTCGGCGTACTTGCCGTCCCTGTACAGGGCATCGCCGACGAGCTTGGCGGCCGTCGGCGCGTACGGATCGCGAGGGTACTCGGCCGCGTACTGCCGGAACGCGGCCGCCATGACGGCCCATCGCCCGGCCTCGGACGCGCGTCGCCCCTCCTCGATCAACGCCCGCTTGGCGACGTCGCTGCCGGGATACCGTGCCGCGTACTGGGTGATGGCCGAGAAGAGGGAGTCCTGGAGCGTGCGATCGCCGGCGTGCGCGGCGAGCGCCGAGTCGTACGCCACGATCGCGTTCTGCGCCGCGCGTTGCTCGGCGGCCGCCGCGCCGCGCGCCGAGTCGCCCGGGAAGCCGTACGCCGCCCGCTCGTACTCGGCGCCGGCCCGCCCGTAATCTCCGGTGCCGAACAGGGCCTCGGCGTAGTACGTCTCGACCGCGCGGGCGCTGTCGGAGGTACCGTAGTCCGCCATGTAGCGGGCATAGAGTCGGGCGGCTTCGGCGTAGTGCACCCGAGCCAGCGAGCTGCCGGGACCGCTCGGCGCTGGCGGCGGAGGGTGAGCGGCGCGGGAGCGCCCGTGGCCGGCGCCCGTGGCCGTGGTGGGGCTCAGGGCCTCGGCTCGGGCCAGCTCGTACTGCGCGCTCTGGCGCAGCGCGTCCTCCCGCGCCGCCTCGGCCGGCCGGGCGAGCGGCTGGTTGGCGACGGTCCAGGAGAAGCCCGGCGTGAACCGCTCGACGAGCGCGAGTCGAGCCGCCTGCGCCTTGTCCGGCTCGAGCGTGCGGTTCTGATAGATGTCGACCACGTCCCGCGAGACGGCGAGTGCGCCCGAGTCGGTGGGCACCGCGACCAGCAGCTCCTGATAGGCCTGCACGGCACGCGTGAAATCGCCCTGGTCGCGGAGGCGCACCGCGACCCGGCGGAGCACCTGGCTCTTGTACGACGTGTCGGACCGACCGACGAAGTACTGATCGAGCGCGTCCGGGCCGCCGACCTGCGTGAGCGACACCGCCATGTAGTCGAGCGTCTCGTCGCGAAGGCCGAGCCGAGCCTGCCGCTCGGGCGGCAGCCGATCGTAGGCTTCGATCAGGCGGCCGAAGACGTCGACCGCCTTGCGGTAGGCGTCGAGGTTCTGCTGGGATCCCTGGCTGTAGTACGACCATCCCAGCTTGTAGAGCGCGAGGTAGTAGAGATCGCTCGTGACCGCCGCCCCGGCGGCCGCCCGCTCGTATGCGGCCGCCGCACTCCCGAAGAGTCCACGCCGGACGTCCTCGCGCGCGCCGCTCGCCAGCTCGAATCGCGCGTCCCCGAGCCGGAACCACGACTCGACCTGGAGTGGCGAGCCGTCGGCGGCGCTCACCCGCTCGAACATGGACGCAGCGTCGGCGTAGCGCCCGTCCGCCGCGTACAGCGTCCCCAGGGTGTAGGCGGCGCCGTCGAGCTGCGGGAAGGCGGGGTACCGCCGGATCAGCTCCTCGAACCGCGCGATCGCGGGACCGTAGTCGGGGTGCCCCTGCTGGTCGGGGACACCGCGCACCGCTTCACCGATCGCCCTCCGCTGGGCGGCCGCGAACCGCTCGTCGGCCCGACGCACGAGCAGCTCGCCCAGCTCGAAGAGCGCGCTCGCCCGCGCCGCGCTGGCCGGGTAGCGCGCAACGACTCGCTCGAGGTCGGCCAGCGCCGAGTCGGCGGCCAGGGGCTCGTCGCCAGGGGTGGCGCTGGCGGCGGTGGCGCGGAAGAATCCGGCGCTCGCCGCCCCGAACGCGGCGGCCTCCTGATCGCGACGGAACGCGGCCGCGAGCATCTCGGCCCGGCGCCCCAGGGCGCGCGCGACGGCGGCGGTGAGGGCCGCAGCCGCCTGGTCCTGCGCGGCGGAGGCGGCGACGAGCGTCCGCCGGAGCACCTCACGGGTCGTATCGTCGGCGGACACCCGGGCCACCTGGTCATCGACCGCCGCCTCGCCGGCGGCCACGGCGCGGCGGGTCTGCACGATGAGCTGACGGGTGCGTTCGCCGCGCAGCCGGATCGTGTCGCGGAGCGCGAAGGCCGGGTGATTACCGATCGCGCGAACGAGCCCGCGGTCGACGGCGTCGGCGAGATGGGCGTACGTGGCCGCGATCTCCGCTTCCCGGCGCAGCGCCTCCCGATCGTCGGCCGTTCCGACGGCGGCGACGGCGAGTCGCACGCTGTCGATCTGCCGCAGGTTCTCCGAGGCGAGCGACCGCGTGCCGGTGACCTGCGGCTCGAACATCCGATGCAGCCGGCCCCCGGCGGCATCGACCGTCTCGGTGACGCGGGCCAGTGAATCCTCGATGGCCGCGACTCGACCGAGTGTGGGGGCGAGGCTGTCGCCGGCCACGCCGATCGCCTGGCGCGTATGCTCGAGCACCAGCAGTTGGAGCCCGACATTGTCGCGATAGGCCCGGGCGCTCGCGTCCGCGACGGCGACGGCGACATCGGCGTCGTGCAGCGCACGTACACTGCGCGCCAGTTGCGCGCGGGCCACGGTGGCGGCCGCGTCCGGCGGGTCACCGGCGAAGATCGCCCGCCGGAGCAACGCTTCGTCCGACGGCGTCATGACGTCGCCGTCCCGCCGCTGCGCCGCGTGGACGGCCGAATCGATGCGCGCGCCGACCGCGGCGACGGAGAGTACCGCCGGCGGGGTGTGGGCCGCATCGCCCGCTCCGGCCCGAGGGCCTCCCACCGCGCGAAGGGCAGCCCGATCGGCGGCCTCGCTGTCCGACATCGCGAGCGTCTTGCCCAGCGTCACGTCGGGGAGCAGGAGCAGGTCGGCCGCGCGCGCCTCGACGAGCGCACGGGCGGCGCTGTGCGGGTCGGCGCTCCACTGCCCGAAGCTCGTCTCCTCGGCGCCAGCCAGATCGCCCACGGCGCGGAAGGCGCCCTGCGCATCGGCCGCGTGCTGCGCGTCGAGCATCGCCTGTGCGGCGAGCAGTCGGCTCTCCTCCTGCTCCGGGAGCTGCGGATACCGGTCGGCGAGATCCCCGAACGCCTTGGCGGCCCGGTCGGGATGCGCGCTCCGCGCCAGCACCCAGGCGCGTATCAGGCGCGCCTGGACGTCCGAGCCGCTCGCCGGGTCGACGGCGTCCACGAGCGCGATGGCGCGGTCCGACTGGCCGGCGTCGGCCGCGAGCTCGGCGGTCGCGACCCGCAACTGGTTCCCGGCTTCGCCGCCCGTCGAGGGCAGCCCCGCATCCAGGGTCGGGAGCGCGGCCGCGGCGCGACTACTGTCGTCGGCGATGCCGCCGGCGCCCCGCGTGGCGCTGGTGCTCGAGACGGCGGTCATGTAGCGGGCGTAGTCGGCGATCGGACCGGCGCCCGGCGCGCGTTGCGCGCCGGCGAACCCGGCCCGGGCGCCGGCGGAGTCCCCGCGCCGGTACGCGACGAGTCCCCCGATAAGGGCGGTGACGGCCGACCGATCACTCTCGGGCAAGCCGGCGGCGATCGCCGCAGCGGTCTCGATGTCGCCGGCGCGGTACGCGGTGACGAGGAGCTGTGCGCGCAGCACGCTGCCGTACCGCGCCCCGGCCGGACCCGCCAGCACGCGCCGCGCGGTCGCGGCGAGACTGTCGGCCATCGCGAGGCGGAAGAAGCACTCGGCCATGAGAAAGCGCCGGTCTTCCTCGTCCAGCCGGCGGTCGGACGGACCCGTGCCGGCGGTCGTCCCGGCCGAGTCTCCGCCGACTCCTGCCGCCGCACGAAGGCGCGCGAGGGCGGCGGCCGGACGGCCGGTGACCATCTCGTAGAGCGCGATGCGGATCTCGGCGTCGCCGGCCCGCACGCCGTCGAGCTCCGGCACGAGCGCCGTGTCGGCGCGGAGCGCGGTACGGTCCCGGCCCTGGGCGGCGGCCGGCGCCACGGACGCGGCAGTGGTCACGAGGAGCCCCGCGACAGCGACGAGCGCGAGCCGTCTCGATGATGGCGACGTCCGCGCACTCCGCTCCCGGTGGTTCACGAGCGTCCGCCTGCGGGGACCGCGGTTACGGCGACCGATTGCCGCGGCTGGTCCACGTGCTCAGCCCGAGCTGGCCGTTGTGCACGGCGAACTGCACATAGGTGATCGCGTCGGCCGGCACCTCGACGGCGGCGCCCGTGGAGATCGTCGCCCCGGCGAGCGACGCCGAGAGCGTCACGGCGTGGGTGGCCGGGAGCACGTTGGAGTCGTAGACCTCATCGACCGCCCCGGCGTTCAGGGCGTCCAGCGCCACGGGGCCGTACCGCCGGTGCGTCGCGGGCGCGCTGTCGATCTGCACGACCACGCTGTCGAGGCGGCCGGCGGCGCCCGTGGAGTCGAGTCGGACGAGCACCACCAGCTCGGCCGCGGCACGGCGCCGCACGGCGTCGGCCAGGGCGAGGAACCGATCGCGCTGGGCGAGGAGGTTGTCCTGCGACACGGTGAGCACCGAGTCGAGCGATCGGAGCGCGGTGGTCTCGTGGCTGAGCAGCAGCTCACTCGCCCGCTGGGCGGTCGCGCGCGCGGCGGCGCTATCGACGCGCGATTCCAGGTGAATGCGCTCGGCGCGGAGCTCCGCCAGCTTGCGCTGCGCCTGCCGGATGTCCTGGGTCGCCGCCTGGCGCCGCGCGAGGTACTCGCGCTCGGTGCCGGCACCCGCCGCCGCCGACGACGCCGTGTCGGGACGGCGCGGGGTCGTGTCCTGCGCGGGGGCCGGGGTCGTGCCCTGGGCAGCGGCGGGAGCCGCGGTGAGGGCGGCCGCGACTGCCCCCGCGAACGCCACGACAAGGGCCGATGTGAGCCCCACCGTGCGCGCGCCCAGGGGGCGAGGGCCGCTCGTCACCACGGCCGGCGCGGGCCGGCGGCCGGGCATGATGCGGGTCACACCGGTCACGGCGTTCGGCCGGCCGGGGGGCTGGCGGGTGACGGGGTGGGTGGGGCGGGTGGGGCGGCTGGGGTGGGTCGTGGCGTGGCCGACGGGTCGGCGGGGGCCATGCCGGCCGTCTCGGCCTCGACTCGACGGAGTCGCTCCTCGAGGCGGTGGAGCGCGTCGGTCTCCGTTCGGAGCTGGGTCTCCGCCTGCGCGCGGCGCTCCTCCAACTCGAGGAGGTTCTGCGCTTCGTAGCGGTGGATCTCGCCCTGCAACTCGACGATCCGCTCTTGCCGCTGCCCGATCTCCGCCAGCAACAGCGCCTGCTGCCGGCGGAGGGTCGCCACCCGGTTCCGGAGGACGTCGCCGTGGACTATCGCGAACAGATTGCTCTGCCACCCGATCGTGAAGTCGAGCTTGGAGTAGCGGTAGAGCGCCGACGTCGGGACGCTCGGCGCGAACCTCGGGCTGCCGGCCCCGAGCTCGGTCATGGCGAGCCCGGCTCGGAGACCGCGGTACCCGACATACGCGCCGGCATTGAAGTCCCAGGCGTTGTTCTCGGCCATGAGCGCGACAACGGTGTTCGGCGAGGGACGGACGTCCGCCTTGACGCCGTAGAACAGCCCGCCGGTGGCGTCGGCGGCGTATGTCCGCGTCGGCAGCGTGCCGTGGTTGGAGAAGAGGCCGTCGCCGTAGCCCAGGGTCAGGCTCACCCCGACGTCCGGCCAGGTGGGGCGCAAATCGGCGAGTGAGAAGCTCTTGGTCGCCACCCCGTACAGGGTGTTGGCGGTCGAGAAGCTCCGGTGTGAGGCGTCGGGGACGATGACCGGCGCCGACGCGCGGCCCGGACCGAGTGCCTGCTGGTATCCGAGCCCGAGGCGATCGATGTGGCTGTACGGCCCGACATTCCGCATGCCGACGGCGACCGAGGGAAGCAAGCCGGCGGGCCGGCCGCGGAAGTCATCTTCGTTGAACAGGAGCGCCTGCCCGTAAAGGCCGTGCTCGAAGTCACTCGAGAGCAGGGACATCCCGAGCTCGGCACGGCCGAACAGCGCGACCTGGAGTGCGGCTGTCCCGGCGAGCGATCGGTGGTAGCTCGGGATGGCCGGCGTCGTCCGGAGCGACCGGGCGGCCCAGTCGAGCGCGAAATCGCCGGTGACGGGGGAGACCCACGCGGCCGGGATGTCGATCAGCCCCGACCCCCAGTTCAGGGTCTGCGGAAACTCGGTCTGGCCGTATCCGGTCCGGGCGCCGGCCGAGAGCGCGGCCATGACGACCGTGGCCACGATGACGGAGCGTCGCGTGGTGCAGCGCTGACGGCGTGTCACTCGGGCGTCTCACCCTGGAGGTGCCGCAGGCGCGCGTTCGCGCGCTCGATCGCATCGCGCTCCTGCTGGAGCTGACGCTCGATCTCCTGCCGCGCCCTGGTGGCGTCGCCCTGCTCGCCCTGCTCGAGCTGGGCCAGCCTGCCCTGGAGCTTCGCGATCACGCGCTCGCGGCGATTGACGTCCGTCCGCAACTCCTGCTCTTCCCGCTCGAGAGCCGAGATCTGGGTCCGGAGCAGGTGGCCGCCGGCGACGTCCGCCAGGTTGCCGTTGTACCCGAAGGCGATGTTCCACTTCCGGTAGTTGTACAGATTGAGGCTCGACGCCCGGACGGCCGTGCCCTTGTCGAGCTCCGTCGCATAGAGCCCGGCGGTGAGCCCGCGCCACGTCCCCGTCACGCCCGCGTTCCAATCCCAGCCGTTGTTCTCGCCGACGAGCGCCAGGGCGGCGTTGCTCGAGAGGCGCGTGACCGCACGGGCCCCGAAGAAGAGTCCCCGGACGACGGTGCCGGACCGGTCGTAGGCGGCCCCGAGGCCGCCGTCGTCGCTGAACAGCCCGTCCCCGCCCCCCACCGTCAGGCTCAGGCTCGAGAGGGCAGGGCTGTTGATCGCGATCGACTTGGTCGCGACCGCGTAGAGCGTCGGCGCCGTATGGAAGTTCTTGAAGTAGGGCGGCGTGACTTCGTGCGTGCGACCGGCGCTGTCCACCGTGACGTCGCTGCCGATCAGGTAGCGTTCCTCGTGCCCGAACGGACCGATGTTGCGGGCGCCCACGGCGATCGCCGGGAAGAACGACGCGATCTCTCCGTCGCGCAGCGCGAGCACCTGACCGAAGAAGCCCCACTCGGGGTTGTTGCTGTAGAGCGAGACACCGACGGAGAAGCGTCGCATCCAGTGGGTGTCGAGCGCGAAGTTGCCGTTCCAGTGCTGCGGCGTGCCGGGCGCGCCCGGGGGCGCAAGCATGTGCGTCGCCCCGTACGAGAGCCAGAAGTCGGAGGAGCGCGGTGACACCCACGCGACCGGGTCATCGATCAGCCCGGTCCCGAAGTCGAGGGTCGGGCCGAATCCATCGGAGCTGCCCTCGATGGCCGGCGTGTCATGGGCGGGCGCAGGTGCCGCGGCGGAGGCGGGCGGCGTGGCCGGCGTGGCCGGCGTGGCCGGCGTGCCGGGCACAGTGGCCGACGCCTGGCCCTCGAGCGATGTTACCAGGAGCGCCACATGCAAGGCGACACCCGCGACCCAGGGCGCCAGTGGCGCGCGACGGCGCCCCCGCGCCAGTACTCGCAGGAGCCCAGCGGAACCGACCCGCGCCGGGGGACCGTCGCGCCGCGCGGGGAAGACTGCGATCGTGTCTTGCAAGGCAGATCCGTAGGCGCCTATGATGTGTGTCCAAACCGGGCACACCCACTCCCGATGGACTCCCGATGTGCTCGGGCTCTCTCGTCCCAGACCCTCAATGACGACACAACGACCGGTTTGGTTAAATGCCGGTGCCCTGCTCCTCATCGCCTGCTGCGGGTTGGCGGGCGCCGGCTGCGCGCCGGCCGCCGACGCGCGAGCGACCGATGCGGCCGGGGGCCGGTCGTCGGCCCAGGCGACGGGGGCGCCGGGGCGAGGCGCGGCGAACGCCGTGACTGGCAGGGACCCGGCGGATTCGCTCACCAGCCGCATGGATCAGGCGCGCATCCTGGGGAGTCCCTCGGCGCGGGTCTGGCTCGTGATGGTGAGCGACTTCCAATGCCCGTACTGCAAGCAGTTCCACGACGAGACGTTCGACGCGCTGCGCCGGGAGTATGTCGAGACCGGGAAGGTGCGGATGGCGTTCGTCAACTTTCCGCTGCCGATGCACGCCAATGCCTGGCCCGCCGCCGAGGCGGCGATGTGCGTCGGGCTCCAGGGCAAGTTCTGGCCCTTTCAGGACGCGCTCTTCGCCTCACAGCGTACCTGGGCCGACCGGCACCCCGCGAGCCCCGCCATCGACTCGATCGCCCACACACTGGGGATCGACACGGCGGCGCTCGACCGGTGTGCGGCATCGCCGGAAGTGAAATCGCTCATCCAGGCGGATCAGGATCGCGCGGAGCGGGCGGGCGTGAACGCGACTCCGACGATCATCATCGGGCAGACGCTGATTCCGGGCGCGCAGCCGATCGCCACCTACCGGCACGCGCTCGACTCCACGCTCGCCGCCGGCAAGTAACGACGCGCGCGGTGCGGCCCGCCGCTCTCCTCCCGCGGCGCGGCCGGCCGGCGCTCGCCCGCCGCGACATCGCTCGAGATCGGCCGTGAACCCGGCCCTGCGCCTCGCCTATGGCCTGGCCGGCAGGGTGGCGGTCGGTGCCGCGCGCGTGGCGTCCCGCGCGCCGGGCGACTCGAAGCTGGTGCGCTCGGCGCGCGGCCGCGACGGGCTCGCGGGCCGCTACGAGGCCTGGGGCGCGGCGGAGCGCGACCGAGGGCGACCCCTCCTCTGGATCCACGCGCCGTCGGTCGGAGAGGGCCTTCAGGCGCGGCCCGTCCTGGAGCAACTCCGGCGCGCACGACCCGACGTGCAGGTCGCATACACCCACTACTCACCGAGCGCCGAATCGTTCGCGCAGCGGCTGCGTGTGTCCGGGCTCGCCGATTTTGCCGACTACCTCCCGTGGGACACGGCGTCGGCCGTGCGGGGGGCGCTCGACGTGCTCGCCCCGACGGCGTTGGTGTTCGCGAAGCTCGACGTGTGGCCCATCCTGGTCGCCGAGGCCGCCGCCCGGGGCGTGGCGCTCGGGTTGGTGAGCGCCACGCTGGCGCCGCATTCGGCGCGGCGCTCGCGGCTCGGGACGGCGCTGCTCGCCGACGCCTATGCCCGCCTGGAGCGCGTGGGGGCGGTGGACGATGACGACGCGGCGCGGCTCCGGGCGCTCGGCGTCCGCGCGGACGCGCTCCGGGTCACCGGCGACACGCGCTACGACCAGGTCTGGGCGCGGGCGGTCGCCATCGACCGGCGCGGTCCGCTCCTGGCCCCGCTGCTCGCGGCCGCCCGGCCGACCGTCGTCGCCGGCTCGACATGGCCCCCCGATGAGCGGGTCGTGCTCGAGGGGTGGGGCCTGCTGCAGGCCAGGATACCGGGCGCGCGCCTCATCGTGGCACCGCACGAGCCGACCGGCCCGCACGTCGCATCGATCGAACGGTGGGCCGCCGCTCGTGGCATCCGCGTCGCTCGGGTCGGGGCGGCGAGCGATGGAGCGACCGCGGAACCGGCGGCACTTCTCATCCTCGACCGGGTCGGCCCGCTCGGCGACCTCTATGCCGCGGCGGACGTGGCGTACGTCGGCGGCGGGTTCCATGCCGACGGGCTCCACTCGGTCCTCGAGCCGGCGGCGTTCGGGGTCCCGGTGGTCGTCGGACCGCGCCATGGCGAGAGTCGAGATGCGCGGCGTCTGCTGGCGGCCGGCGGCGCGGCCGCGGTGCGGAACGCCGGCGAGCTGGCGAGCACCGTCGGCCGGTGGCTTGCCGACCCCGTCACACGGCGGGACGCCGGGTCGCGGGCCCAGCAGATCGTCGTGGGCGGGCTCGGCGCGGCGAGCCGGTCCGCCGCCATGGTCGCCGAGCTGCTGGAGCGGAGAGCGTAGCGCTCACGTCCCGCCGTTCACGAAGAACCCCTGCACGAGGTGCACGCCCAGGCGGCGGACGGTGTCGAACTCCTCGGCCCGCTCGACCCCCTCGGCGATGACGCGGGCGTTCTGGTCGTTGGCGAAGCGGACCATCGTCTCGACCAGGTTCTGCTTGATCGGGTTCGTGTCGATCCCGGTGATGAGCGAGATGTCGAGCTTGATGAAATCGGGCTCGAGGTTGGCGATCGAGCCCAGCCCCGCGTACCCGCTCCCGGCATCGTCGACCGCGAATCGGTAGCCGCGGGTCCGGAAGGCCTGAAGCAGCTCGCGGAGCGCCGGGTAATCCTTGATCGCGGTGCGCTCGGTGATCTCGATGACGACACGCCGCGGGTCGTCCGGTGCGGTGCCGCTCGGTGGATCGGCGAGCGACGGCTCGCCGGCGAATTCCGGGTCCGCGAAGTCGTGCGGATCGACGTTGATGAACAGCAGCTGATGCGGGGCGAGCCGCGTGCGCATCCCCTCGAACGCCTTGGCCCGGCAGAGGCGGCTCAGCTCCCAGAGCAGGTTCGACTCGGCGGCGGTGGCGAACATCACCTCCGGGTTCCGGAGCGAGCGGACGCCGCCGCGCGCCAGCGCCTCGTAGCCGAACACGGCGCCGGAATCGGCGGCGACGATCGGGTGATAGTCGATGTAGACGGCCCGCTCGCGCAGCACGGCGCGCAGCTCGGCGATCTGGCGCGCCCGCTCGCGCTGGGCGACGCTGCGCGCCGCCGCCGCCGCCTCGCGCACGCCCCGGTAGATGAGGCGCTCGAGCCGCGATTTGGGCGCGACGGTGACGTGCGCGCGACCGGCGAAGACGTCGACCAGGGCGGCGATCTTCTCGCCGTGGGCCGCCTCGACCCGCCGCGAGACGGCCGCCTGGAGCTGCGTCACGAGCTGGGTGACGTCGGCGCTGGCACGCGCGACGCGCGTCGGCGAGATCCCGGCCGGCGGGATGTCGAGGCAGATGACGTCCTCGTCGTTGGGGTAGGCGACCGCCGCCCGCACGGGGTGGCCGCCGGCGCCGGCCTGCTGGTCGCGCAGGCACTCGGCGACCGCGTCACACGCGGTATTGAGGACCGCGTCCAGCTTCTCCCATCCGTAGACGTCCTCGAGCTTGCCGAATTGCCCGAACGACAGGTACAGCACGACCACCTCGCCTCGCTCGACGATGAGCGCGCGCGTCTGGTCGATCAGCTCAGCGAGGGTCGGCAGCACGCGCAAGGGCGCGGTGGGGACGGCGGGGAGCGCGGACCGTCATCGCGGCTCGGCGGGCTACGGTGCCCGCAGGCCGGCGGGCGACCAGGCGACGCCGAAGCCGATCGTGTTGTCCTCGCCGCCCAGGCTGGAGCCGCGGATCGCCGTATCGAGCCGCACCGACACGCGCGGCGAGAGCTCGAGGTTGGCGCCGATACCGACGCCGCCGCCGACGCCCGTCGCCGAGCCGCGTCCGCCGCCCCGGATCTCGGCGTGACAGACGGTGCAGAAGTCGATCGACACTCGCGGATCGAGGTACGGCGTGATGGCGGCACCGTTGCCGAGGGCAAAGCGATGCCCGACCGCGGCCGTGAACGGGATCTGCGCCAACGTGCCGTGCCCGCCGAAGGCGAACGTCGCGCCGACCAGGCCCATCACCTCGAGCGGTTCGGAGTCGTGCTGCACGAGCAGCTGGTAGCCGTACTGGCCGCCCAGGAAATCGACCGCGTGCCCGTTGACACTCGAGGCGATGCCGCCGTCGAAGACGAACTGGCTTCGTGGCGCGAGCTGTTCCCGCCACTGAAAGATGAAGCTCGTGCCGTCGTAGCCGCCGCTCGCGATGGCCGCGGTGAACTCCCGGTTCACGATGTGCGGCTGCTGGAAGCTCGGGTAGATCCACGCCTGCGCCCCTGCCGCGGGTGCCGCGGCCATGCTCAGGAGTGCGGCGATCGCACACGCTCCCAGGGTGGCCGCGGCACGCCGCGGCCCCGATTCGTGGCCCATCTCACATCCTCTCGAGGAATTCGGCGGCCAGGTCGGCGGGCCGCCGACCGGCGTCATCGTCGTGGCGCACGCTAGGCCAGCGCGCTCGCCGTCTCCGTGACGACGCGCACAATGTCGTCCGCCACTTGCAGGAAGCCGCCGGCGACGTCGAAGCGCCGCGTGCCCCCGCCGGCTCCCTCGAGACGCAACACGCCGCGCCCGAGAAGGGTCACGAGGGGGGCGTGCCGAGGGAGGATGCCGATCTCGCCGTCGAATGCCGGGGCCACGACGGACGACACGTCGCCCTCGTAGAGGGTCCGTTCCGGCGAGACGACCGACGCTTTCATGCGCCCTTCGTCAGGCGCTGGGCGTTGGCGGTCACGTCCTCGACCCCGCCCGCCATGAAGAAGGCCTGTTCCGGCAGGTTGTCGAGGTCGCCGGCGACGAGGCGCTCGAAGGACGAGACCGTCTCCTCGAGCTTGACGTACTTGCCCGGGATCCCGGTGAACTGCTCGGCCACCGAGAAGGGCTGCGACATGAAGCGCTGGATGCGGCGCGCGCGACCCACCATGCGCTTGTCCTCCTCGGACAGCTCTTCCATGCCGAGGATGGCGATGATGTCCTGGAGCTCCTTGTAGCGTTGGAGGATGCGCTGGACCTCGGTCGCGACCCGGTAGTGGCGCTCACCGATGTACTGCGCATCGAGGATCCGGGACGACGAGGCGAGAGGGTCGACGGCCGGGTAGATCCCGAGCTCCGTGATCGCCCGCGAGAGCACGACGGTGGCGTCGAGGTGCGCAAACGCCGTCGCCGGCGCGGGGTCGGTGATGTCGTCCGCGGGAACGTAGATCGCCTGCACGGACGTGATCGACCCGGCCTTGGTCGAGGTGATCCGCTCCTGGAGCTCGCCCATCTCGGTGGCGAGCGTCGGCTGGTAGCCGACGGCGCTCGGCATGCGGCCGAGCAGCGCCGACACTTCGGAGCCCGCCTGGGTGAAGCGGAAGATGTTGTCGATGAAGACGAGGACATCGGCGTTCTCGACGTCCCGGAAGTATTCGGCCACCGTGAGACCGGCGAGCCCGACCCGGAGCCGTGCGCCCGGCGGCTCGTTCATCTGACCATAGATGAGCGCGCAGGAGTCGAGGACCTTCGACTCCTTCATCTCCAGGTACAGGTCGTTCCCCTCGCGCGTGCGCTCCCCCACGCCGCAGAACACCGATCGGCCGCCGTGTCCTTTGGCGACGTTGGCGATCAGCTCCTGAATGATGACCGTCTTGCCGACGCCGGCGCCGCCGAAGAGCCCGATCTTTCCGCCCTTCACGAACGGCGCGATCAGGTCGATGACTTTGATGCCGGTCTCGAAGATCTCGGTCTTGGGCTCGAGGTTGACGAAGTCGGGGCGTGCGCGGTGGATCGGCCACCGCGGGGCGTCGGCGGGGATCGGCGGGCCGTTGTCGACCGGCTTCCCGAGGACGTTGAGGATCCGACCGAGCGCCGCCTCGCCCACCGGCACCGAGATGGCCGCGCCCGTATCGATGACTTCGACCCCCCGCTCGAGCCCATCCGTGCTCGACATGGCGACGGCGCGGACCCGGTTGCGGCCGATGTGCTGCTGCACTTCGGCTACGAGATCGACGCCCTCGCCACCCGTCTCGGCGCTCGGCGCGACCGTGATCTGCAACGCGTTGTAGATCTCCGGCAGGTGCTCGGGCTCGAACTCCGCGTCGATCACCGGCCCGATCACCTGCACCACTCGTCCCGCCGTGTGCTCTGCCATGTCGTCTCCGATCCTCCACAGTGCTGCAACAGTGCTGCGGCGCGCGAGGCGCGGCCGCCGGCGCTCGTGTGCTCAGCCGCCGAGGGCGGCCGCTCCCCCGACGATCTCGGCGATCTCCTGCGTGATCTGCGCCTGGCGGGCGCGGTTGAACTGACGCCGGAGCGTGTTGATCACCTCGTTGGCGTTGTCGGTCGCCGCCTTCATCGCCGTCCGGCGGGCACCTTGCTCGGCCGCCGCCGTCTCCACCAGCGCGCGATACACCGCATTCCGCACGTAGGCCGGCAGCAGCTCCTCGAGGATCGCTTCGGCGGACGGGAGCAGGAGATAGTCGTGCTGCCGCCCGGTCGTCCGTCCTCCAGGCCTGGCCGGCGGCTCCACGGGAAGGATGCGATCGGTCGTCGGCGGAGTCGCGAGCGCGGAGACGAAGCGGGCGTAGACGACGTACACGGCGTCGAGCGCGCCCCGCACGAAGGCGTCCATGACACCCGTGACGAGGTCGGTCGCATCGCGCGTCGTCGGCCGGTCCGTGAGGTCGGTGCGGCTCGAGGCCATCGCGCGGCCGATGTACCGGAAGTAGCCGACTCCCTTGCGCCCCACGACGTGCAGCTCGACCGCGGTGCCGCTCCGCTCGAGGCGGTCGACCAGCCCGCGGGCTTCACGGATGAGGTTCGAGTTGAAGGCGCCGGCCTGCCCGCGGTTGGAGGTGAGGAGCAGCACCGCCGCACGCCGCACGGTCGCGGGCTGACGGAGGAGCGGGAAGCGGGCGGCCAGCTCCGGGCTGTACAGGCTTCCGATCACCTCGCGCAGCGCCGCCGCGTACGGGCGCGCGGCCACGACCCGGTCCTGCGCGCGCTTCATCTTCGACGTCGCCACCATCTCCATCGTGCGCGTGATCTTGCGCGTGTTCTCGAAGGATCTGATGCGCCCCTTGAGCTCCCGGCCCTTGGCCATGCGGTCGTCCGGCCGTGTTCGCGCTAGGCCGCTGCGCCGGCCGTCGATCCGGCCGCCGGCCCGCCGGCGCCGCCCGCCGTGACGGCGGCCGCCGGTGACGCGTGGCGGCGGGTGAACTCGTGGGTGAAGCGTTCGATCGCCTGGCGAAGCTGCGCCTCGGTGTCCTTGGACAGGGCCTTCTCGGTCCGGATCCGCTCGCCGACCTGCGGGCCCTGGGCGTCCATGTACTGGTGGAACTCCCGCTCCCAGGGACGAACGAGCGCGACGTCGACGCCGTCGAGGTATCCGTTGGTGACGGCGAAGATGCTCATCACCTGCTTCTCGACCGGCATCGGCTGATACTGCGGCTGCTTCAGGATCTCGACTGTCCGGGCCCCCCGCTCGAGCTGCCGCTTGGTGGCGGCATCGAGGTCGGAGGCGAAGGCGGAGAACGCCTCGAGCTCGCGGTACTGGGCGAGGTCGAGACGGAGCCGGCCGGCGACCGCCTTCATCGCCTTGATCTGCGCCGACCCGCCGACGCGCGACACCGAGATACCGACGTTGATGGCCGGCCGGACGCCGGCGAAGAACAGGTCGGCCTCGAGAAAGATCTGTCCGTCGGTGATCGAGATGACGTTGGTCGGGATGTACGCCGACACGTCCCCCGCCTGCGTCTCGATGATCGGCAGGGCGGTCAGTGAGCCGCCGGGCTTGAAGATCGTCTTGCCGTCGACGACCGACGGATCGTCGCTCAGCTTGGCCGCCCGCTCGAGGAGCCGCGAGTGCAGGTAGAACACATCGCCCGGGTACGCCTCGCGCCCCGGGGGGCGCCGCAGGACGAGGGAGATCTCGCGGTACGCGGCCGCCTGCTTCGACAGATCATCGTACACGCAGAGGGTGGGCTTGCCCTCGTGGTACATGAAGTACTCGGCCATGGCGCACCCCGAGTACGGCGCGATGTACTGCATCGGCGCCGGGTCGGAGGCCGGCGCGTTGACGATGATCGTGTACTCCATCGCGCCCGCCTCGCGCAACCGTGCCTCGACGCCGCGGACGGTCGACGCCTTCTGCCCGATGGCGACGTAGACGCAGATGACGCCGGTGCCCTTCTGGTTGATGATCGTGTCGAGCGCGATCGCGGTCTTGCCGATCCCGCGGTCGCCGATGATGAGCTCGCGCTGCCCGCGGCCGATCGGGATCATGGAGTCGACGGCCTTGAGCCCCGTCTGGAGGGGCTCCTTCACCGGCTGCCGAACGATGATGCCGGGGGCCGGAGATTCGACCTTACGCGACATGGTCGTCCGGAGCTCGCCGAGCCCATCGATCGGGCGGCCCAGCGCATCGACGACACGGCCGATGAGGGCGGGGCCGACCGGCACCTCGAGCACCCGCGCGGTGCGGCGCACGTCGTCGCCCTCGCGGAGCACCAGGTAGTCGCCGAGGACGACCGCGCCGATGTTGTCCTCCTCGAGGTTGAGAGCGAGGGCGGTGACGGACTCCCCGGTCTCGGAGGAGGTGATCTCCAGCATCTCCCCCGCCATCGCCTTCTCCAACCCATAGATGCGGGCGATGCCGTCCCGGACCTCGAGAACACTGCCGACTTCTTCGACGTTCAGCTCGTGCAGATCCGCTGCTTCGATCTCGCGCAGCAGGATGTCCTTCATCTCGCCGGGACGGAGCGTGGTGTCAGAGGCCATGAGAAGTCACAGGAACAGGACGGCCCGAAACGGGGACGCGCGCGACGGGACGCGCACCGCGCACGACCGCGGGCCGCGCGCTCGGGGATCGATTCCGGTACAGATTGTGAAAATTATCACAAGCCGCGAGACCCAGCAAGACGGGCCCGCCACACCGAGCGGCTGGAGCGCGCCGAGAGGCATGCCGGGACGACGACTGGCGGCGACCCCGGCACCCATGACCGGCGCCGACGACCGGCGACTAGGCGGAGCCTCTGCTCCGCCCACGGCCGACCGCGAAGCGCCGAATCAGGTCGACGGCGCGGAGGCGGGCGAGGGAGGCCGGGCGCAGCCCAACGACGCGCTGCGTGGTGCTCGAGAGGTGGGAGGGGGACGCGAATCCGAGCACGCTCGCGACGTCGCGCAGGTCGTAGCCGGGGTTCTTGGCCAGCTCGGCGGCCGCGACGAGCCGCACGAGATCGATCACGCGCTTCAGGTTTGGCGCGCGCGCGGCCGCGAAGGCGCGACTCAGATGCTCGCGCGTGACGCCCACCGCGCGCGCGACGGCGTCCGTGCGCACGGGCAGTCCGGCATGGACTACGATGCACGTCCAGGTGGTCACCTGGAGCGGCGAGGACAGCTCGAGGGCCGGCGGCGGCTCGCGGAGCGTGTCGGCGAAGCGGGCACGGAAGGTTCGGGTGAGCACCTCCGTCCGGGCGCTCACTTCGTCGATCCCCTCGATGAGGACGCCGGCGAAATCCAGCGCGGCGCAGCGGGCGAGCGCGGGCGCGTCGCCGGACCTGAGCGGGGTGACGCCGAAGAACGGCGCGCTCGGGAACTCGCGCGCGAGCGCGGCGGCGGCCCAGACGTCGTCGCTCGGCGCCGACAGATCGACGAGCGCGGCATCGATCAGTTCGGTGCGGAAGGTCGCGGCCAGGTCGGCGGCGGTTCGCAACACGACGAGGCGGGCTTGCCGGCGGGGGAATGCCGCCCGCGCAAAGGCGCGGGCCCGATCGCGCGGCGCGTACACGGCGACGCACGGCATCGTGGCCGCCTTGAGGGCCGCCACGCCGGACAGCGGCCGGCCCGGCCGCGGCCGAGCGGACCGGCGGACGCTCGGAGCGGCACCCGCGCCGACGCGCGCGGTCCGGGTCATGCGCGGCCCTCGCGGACCATGGCGTACGCGCGGGCGAGCACGTCGCGGGCGTTGGCGTAGGAGATCCGCGCCCGAGCGGTCTCGTAGGGCACCCACTCGCAGGCGGTGATGCCCTCGGCGGCCTGTGGCGAGGTCGTGGCCGGCGTTCCCGGGGGCACGGCCATGAGATAGAAGTCGCAGACTTTGTGGATCAGCCGACCCTTGAAGCGGAACCACCAGTCGATGGTATCGATGAGCCCTTCGACGGAGAGCGACCGGAGCCCGGTTTCCTCCTCGACCTCGCGCCGCGCCGCATCCTCGCGCCGCTCGCCACGCTCGACGTGCCCCTTGGGGAACCCCCAGTTCTCGTAGCTGTCCCGGATCAGCAGGAAGAGAGGCTCGGCATCGCCGGCCGCGTGCCCTCCGGACCACCCATCGGCCTGCGGGTCGCTCGGCGCCGTGGCCCGGGCGGGGGGCGACGCGCCGTTCGTCGCCGGGTCGGACTCAGCCGGGAGTCGGACCACGACTCCACCGGCCGAGCGTTCCTGCCGCGCCCGTGGCTTGGGCGGGGGAGATCGGTCGGCGGCCGCCCCCGTGGCGACGGCTGGCGGCCGCGGGCGGCCGCGCGGGCGCTTGCGGGGTGGTCTGCTCACGCCGGGGCGGCTGTCGCGGCCAGCGACGCGCGCCCCTCGATGAACTGCCGGACGACGGGGTCGGTCGTGTGCTGGATCTCGTGGACCGTGCCCACCTGGCGAACCCGGCCCTCGTAGAGCATGGCGATGCGTGTCCCGACGAGATAGGCGCTGCGCATGTCGTGGGTGATCACGATGCTGGTCACACCGAGTTGGCGCTGCATGCGGAGCATGAGGTCGTCAATGACCGCGCTCGTTACAGGGTCGAGGCCGGTGGTGGGCTCGTCGTAGAGAATGTACTTGGGCCGAAGAGCAATGGCACGGGCGATCCCGGCGCGCTTGCGCATTCCGCCGGACAGCTCGGCCGGATAGAGGGGTCCGGCGTCGGGAAGGTCGACCAACTCGAGCGATTCGCGGACGCGGCCGTCGATCTCGGCGGCGCCGAGCTCCGTCTGCCGCCGCAGGCCCATCGCGATGTTCTGGGCGATGGTCATCGAGTCGAAGAGCGCCGCGAACTGGAAGACATACGCGATCCGGGCGCGCAGGGCGTACAGCTCGCGCCGCGTGAGCGTCGGGACGCTGACGCCATCGACGAGCACGTCGCCCCGATCGGGGACGAGCAGCCCGATGAGATGCTTGAGGACGACCGACTTCCCGCTCCCGGAGAACCCGATGATCACCATCGTCTCGCCCTCCGCGACCTCGAGCGAGAACCCGGTGAGCACCCGCTTCGGGCCGAACGACTTGTAGACGTCGCGAAGCGCAATCATGGGGACATGGGGGAGGGAGTCGGCGGAGTATCGGGGACGCCGGGAGGGGGGCGGGCGCGATCAGGGCCGGCAGCGGAGCATCGCTGCCGGCCCTGATCAATATCGCCTCACGAGGCCGGCCCGTGGGCTACGGCCGATCGCGGTCGCCGTCGCCTACGCGGCGAAGCTCCCCAGGGCGCGACCGACATCGCCCTCGCGGAGCCGCTTGAGCGCGCGGTCCCGGAGTTGCCGCACGCGCTCGCGCGTGACCCCGAGCATGGAACCGATCTCCTCGAGCGTGTGCTCGCGACCACCCTCGAGCCCGAAGTAGAGTCGGAGGACCTTGGCATCGCGCGCCGGCAGCGTCCCGAGCGCCTGCTCGATCTCGTCGTTGAGGAAGCGGTTCATCGCCTCCTCCTCGGCGTCCGGCATCTCGTCGGCGACGAACCGCTCGATGAGCGACCGGTCCCCTTCCGGATCCATCGGCGCATCCAGCCGCACGTCGCCGGTGTTGAGGGCGGCGAGGGACTGGACGACATCGACCGACAGCCCGGTGAGGTGCGCGAGCTCCTGCGGGTTGGGCTCGCGGCGGAGCTTCTGCCGCAGAATCTCCGACGCCTTGATGATGCGCGAGAGATCGGCCGTGCGGTTGAGGGGTACGCGGACCGTCCGACCCTGCCGCGCGAGGGAGGACAGGATCGCCTGCCGGATCCACCAGACGGCATAGGAGATGAACTTCACACCCTGGTCCGGATCGAACTTCCGAGCGGCCGTGAGGAGCCCCACGTTGCCCTCGCCGATCAGGTCGATGAGCGGGAGGCCCCGGTTCTGGTACTTCTTCGCGACCGAGATGACGAAGCGGAGGTTGCGCTTGACCAGCTCCTGGAGCGCATCCGGGTCACCGGCGCGGATCTTCCGGGCGAGGTCGAGCTCCTCCGTTCCCTTGAGGAGCGGGTAGGTGCTGACCTCGTAGAGGTACTGGTCGAGGATATCCCGCTCCGGCTCGCTGGGTGCGATCCCGGTCGGCGTGGCGGCGCCGCGCCGGCGGCGGACGGTACCCTTGACCGGGGCAGCGGCGGGCTTCAACGGCAGCGGGGCGGCGACGGCAGGAGACTTGGCGGACGCGGATTTGCTGGGGCGCGTCGACGAGCCCTGCTTGGCAGCCTGCTGGAGTTCGGGCATGTGTGTGTGAGTCCTGGCTGGTCGCTCGGGGCGCGAGCGACGGGGGTCCGGTGTGAACGACGCTGAGAGGTACGGCCGCCGTCGGCCCGCGATCCGTGGGGCGCGACGCGCGTCAGGCGCGCTTCAGGTGTCCAAAGAGCACGAACGGCGACGGACGGCTAGGAGCACCCATGAAGAACGATGAGCAGAGATGCGAGCCGCACCGCGCGAGCTCGAATGTTGGTGAAGGTCGTGCAAGATACCGGCCCGTCAGATTTCCGCCAGCCCCAATCAATTGACACCCGAGATACACACGGATAGGTTCAGAGGTTCCTGTGTGAAGACGTCGCGTTGCGCCAAAAGTCGTGCCGTCGCGACGCGAGAGTGGCCCCGGGACTGGTCGTGCGAGTGGACGGGGGCGTAGCTCAGTTGGGAGAGCGCGTGAATGGCATTCACGAGGTCAGGGGTTCGATTCCCCTCGCCTCCACTCTCGGACGACGGGACGCGCACGCCATGCGCACCGGTGCCGTGCGGGCATGCGGCCGGGCACGGGCCGGAACAGGTGGGACGACCGGCGTGCGGGCGGTTAGCTCAGTTGGTTAGAGCGCCACGTTGACATCGTGGAGGTCACAAGTTCGAGTCTTGTACCGCCCATCCAGCTCGTGTGTGTGGACTGACTATGAGGGATGCAGGGACTACGAAGCGGTCTGCAACATCTGTTTAACCCGTAAGCGCCCGTAGCTCAACTGGATAGAGCATCTGACTACGGATCAGAAGGTTGGCGGTTCGACTCCGTCCGGGCGCGTAAGTCGAAGCGAAACAAAGAGATACGGAGGTTGAGTAAGCAGACGTTTCGGCGTTTCTGGCGCGGCGGCGGTTCCGTAGTCACCCCGCGCCGCCGAACCGTCACCGCTGAACGGGCGGGCCAGAGGCGAATCGTGCGTGAAAATGCGAGACTCCGCGGTGCCGGGATGTCTCGCATTTTTTTTCGTTCGCTATCGTGGCGGCTCATCGATTGCCCAGGAGCCGCGCAGGTGCCGACCAGAGACTCGTGGGTGTCAAGCGGGCGGAGATCGCGCTCCTGCTGGCCGGCGCGGACTCGTGGCCGCGGATCGAGCGAGAGATTGCCCAGTGCATCGTGCTGTGTGCGAACTGTCACCGCATCCGGACCAGCCGCGAGCGCCGGAATTGGCGATGTGTGCGCGAGCGGTCCGCGCCGCCGTACACGTCGACGCGCGGTCGCGCCCCTGCCCTGCCCTCGACCGCGTGGACCGACGCCGGTGCGGGCTCCATGCCGGCGTGCTCGGGATGTCGGGATCTCCCTGCGCCTCCTCGCGTCCGCACTTGGCGGCCGCGCGGCGGGGCGTATACTTTTCGGGTCCTACGCAACATGCATCGGGGCGTAGCTTAGCCCGGTAGAGCGCCTGCTTCGGGAGCAGGAGGTCGCTGGTTCAAATCCAGTCGCCCCGACTGTAAGTACAATTTCCACAGTGGGTTAGAAGCGTCCGCTCGTCGGGCGCTTTTTCTTTTTGTGGTGGCCACGTGTGGGAACCAGCGTAGGCAGGCGCGCAATGCGCGCGTCGCCGTCACGCGGCCGCAACGTATCTCAGATCATTGGCATCTCCCGGTTGAGCAGAACTTCGTCACACCGCGCACTAGGGATCGTGTCGCAATCGGAATCAAGGGGATCATTACAGCTCTATCTGCATTCATTGGCGAGTGTCCGGGTCCCGGACACTCGCTCTGCTCGGGCCGAGCGATGCCTCCTGACTCCATGTCGCGCACTTCGGGACGCGCGCTCTGCCCAACGCTAGGTCTGGGTCGCAGTCGGAGAGCATTTCTACAAGGAGAGTCCGATGCAACAGACGGTCGCCGTCCTCAACTCGCTCGACCTCGTGTGGACACGCTGAACGGTTCTAAGCACGCGAACATGAAGGAGCTGCGGTTCGAGGCAGCTGGCGGCGTGTGGCGCTTCCCCTTCGCGTTCGATCCGAACCGGGAGGCCATCGTCTTATGCGGTGGGGACAAGTCCGGTGGGAGCGAGAAGCGGTTCTATAGGCGATTGATAGAGCAAGCCGATCCTCGTTTCGACGCCCATGTAGCCAAGACCAAGAAGACAAGACCTGACGAATTGCGAAAATCGAAGAAGGGGAGACGATGACTATGACAAATCTTGAGAGGATCCGAAAGGAGCTGACTCCTGCGCGTCGCAGAAAGATCGATGCGCGGGCACGTCTGCTAATCGCCGAAGAAAAGTCTTTGCGCGAGCTGCGGGAGGCTCAGCGGTTGACTCAGGAAAGCATGGCTAAGGCGCTCGGTATCGGCCAAGATAGCGTCTCGCGGCTCGAAAAGCGCACGGATCTTCTGCTTACAACTTTGCGTGGGTATATCGAGGCAATGGGTGGCCGCTTGCACCTGATTGTCGAGTTTCCCAACCGCGAACCAGTCTCGTTATCGAGTTTTGGAGCGACGTCAGAGTCGAAGTCGCAATCGCCTACGCGCGGTCGCCGGCTGACTGCGCATGCCTACGAATCGTCCTGAAGCGGAGCTTGACTGAGGGAAGAGCGCTATTCGTCAACCACGTCGCCTGCGGAAGCGAACGCCAGAGCGCGACTTCGTTCTGCATCGAGCGCGGCTTGATACCCGTTCCTTTCGACTATGCTGAACGGGACCGGATTCACGTCAAGCTGCGCTGCGGTCCCCACCTCGCGGACTCGCCGCCCGGGCTCATACACCACTCCGACCGGGGGGGCCAGTACACGTCCCGGCAGTATCGTGAGCGGCTGGCCGAGCATGGCGTCCGCGGCTCGATGTCCCGCCGCGGCAATCCCTACGACAACGCCACGATGGAAAGCTTGATCAAAACGCTCAAGTGCGAAGAGATCTATCCTCGCGAGTACACCACGGTCGAGGACGTCATTATCAACCTCCCGCACGTTATCGAGGAGCTCTACAATCGTCGACGGCTCCACTCGTCGCTCGGCTACCATCCCCCAGAGGAGTTCGAGAGACTTGCACACTCAACCTGCCGCCTAGGTCGAATCGTCGACCCCCGTCTGTCCAGCCTCCAAGGGGTCACTCCAGGTTTCGTGCGATTCCAAGCCGCCGTTGACAGCGCGAGCTCATGGACAGCACCGCGGGACAGCCCGCGATAGAGCGGGTCCAGCCAATGACATCATCATCATGATGATCGTCGGTCATCGACCCGCCATCATGATGATGATGATCATGATCATCCCTATGCTTTGCGCCAGCGGTCCCGCGGTGATGATCACCGCTGACGAGCGGTCCGCGGGCTACTCCAACCGGCGGATCATGCGGCCGGTACTCGATACTTGGGTGAACCCGAATCCTTCATACCAGTGAGCAAGCCAGGGGTCTTTCGGATCGACTGCGAGGAACAAGCCTCCAACCTTGCGTCGATCGTCCGCGGCGTATGAGAGCGCAACGCTGACCAGAGCGGGGCCCAACTTCTCACCCTTGTATCTCTGATCGACACCGAGTCGCCCCAGAAGGTAGCCGCCGATCTGCTTATAGGGGGCCTCTGCGAGCCCCAGGGTTTTCAGCACTGAAGCATCGACACGTACGCTCACAGGGGACAGGGTGAAGAAGCCGGCCACCCGTGCTGGTACTTCCCTGTCAGTAGTGACCGTGGCCGCGCAGATCCCTAGTGCGTGGTGGCCGAGCGCCTCCTCCCGGAAGTAACGGGTGATGATCGGCCCATGCCTTTTTGGCCCGCAGTCAAACCCTGCCGTGTCGTGGTGCGGCGCCAGCGGCTCGAGCCGCAGCGGTGATTCGGGGGTACTGATGCGAACTCCCGCCACAGCGTGGCTGGGTCATGCCTGTGAACGACCTACGGCACCGTAATGCTACAGGGTAGCGTCGGGCCCGAAGAGATCCCGGGCCCGCTCGCGTGCCGCCTCGAGCGCCGGCGTGGTCGGCGCTGGCGATGCCAGAATGCGGAGCAACTCCGCTTGCTGGAGTGGGGTCAGAGTCCACTCAATAACAGACCGGGCATCCTCGGCCACATGGCGCGCGATCAACGCAATGAGGTATTGCGCCAGCCGCTGGCCGTGCGCCCTCGCCACTGCCTCCGCATCGTGCTTTAGCAGACCCGGAATCCGAAGCTCCAGCCGCTCGTCGGCTTGAAGCTCTAGGTATGTTCGCGCTGCGGCCTGGGCAGCCATAAATCACCCCGTGAACTTGTACCGTACAAACGTACGGACGTCGTAGTCCGTACGCAAGTGACAGGCTATACTAGCTGGCAGGAGCACCGAATAAACGCCGACCTGCGCGTTCGTTAGCCCCGGAAGGAAGGACCCAACGGCCTGATCACCGGCGGGGCCCAGTGTTGAGGCAATGCAGCACGCCTCGGGGCGGCTGGGGCTGGCTTGCTTCTCGAGCGATATTCGTAGGGTCAAGAATCGGGGCTGCCAGCTGCGGGCTACGTGGAGGCACTGATGACTGGGTTCCCGCACGTGCAGCCGCGCACTCAGACGATCGGCAACTACACAGTGACAATCCCAAAGATCGAACAATCGGGTGCTCCGGGGCGGCACGCGTGGGTAGCCATTGGCGTCATCGAACCTGGTGTTACAGGTGCCGAGCCGGACTATGTGCTCGGGTACGGCCCCTCTCCGTTCGACGCCCATTCGGACGCAGTCGAAACTGCCCGGCGCCTCATACACCCCTGAGATCACGACTGAGGAGAGCCCATCAAGGGCTCGCGTCCGCCGACTGCTCCGCCGTAGGGGCAGCCGGAAGGCGCCGAGTCGCGAGCAAGCTCGCGCTTGACCCGTTTCTTTACCCGTTTCTTCCGGCAAAGTCCGACATTGATTGACACGAGGTCCGGCGCCGATGCCCGGGTTCCCTCTACCGACCGTCAGGTTGCCGTACTTCCCTACCTCCTTGTCCTGCTTCGGGAGCAGGAGGTCGCTGGTTCAAATCCAGTCGCCCCGACTCATCATCTCCAAGCCCTGCCATCCCCTTTCGATGCGCAGGGCTTTGGCTTGCGCGGACGCGCTCCGCCACAAGCACGATCTGTCCGACTCCGCACTGGCGAAGGAGGTGCGGCGCGTCGTCGCTCGGGTGTCCGCCGCGGGACTCTTCTCCGGGATCGTGACCGTGGCGCGCGACACGCAAGTGATCGTGCGAGCCGTGGGCGGCTACGCGAACCGGGCCACGCATACGCCAGTCACCGGCTGGTCGCAGTTTACGCTCGGGTCGATGGGGAAGATCTTCACCGCCGCGTCGATCGGGCAACTCGTCGATCGGGGCAAGATCTCGTTCGATGATCACGTCGGGAAATTCTTCCCCGACTACCCAAACGCGACGGCCCGCGACCACGGACGGCGGGCTCATGCCCCTCGCGCTCGTCGTGGAGAGGGCCAAGCGAGACGAGTGACCGCGGCGTCAGCCATGCTCCGCCAAGTTCGCGCCTAGGCGCCTGTCGCTCGATCGGCTGCTCGCGCTCGGGCACGAGCGCGATGGCACGCGGAAGGACGTTGCAGGCCTGCAATCGTGGCGCGATCGTCGTCATCAGCCGCCGCGCGGCGGAGGGGCGCCGCCCACGGCGCTTCCGAGACGCTCCGGGGGCGCCGGCCGGTTTCGCGAGGGTCACGAGCGACCACGGAGCGCATGCGCGGGAGCAGTGAGCCATCCCCCCAGGCCCGCAAGCCTGCCGCGGAAGCAAGGGCTGGCGCGCCCGTCCCCGCGGTCCCGCTACGCGACGCGCTCCCCTGGGTCGTCGAATCCGTGCGCACGGCCGTGCTGAGTCAGCACGTGACGAAATCCCTCGTCACCCGCCGCACGGAACACGCCCTCCATGCTGTACCCGCAGAGCAGCGAGTAGGCGTAGCGGTCTGCCAACTCGTTCCAGAGGCCCTCGAGCGCTAACGCCCCCCGGAGATTGCCGTCCTGGCACAGCAGATCGACCATCTCGCCGTACGCACGAACCAGGAGATACTCACGTTTCCGGAGCAGTCGGTCGAACACGCTGCCCACGGTTGCCATGAACAGATCACGATCGGGTCGGCCGCCTTCCATAAACGCGGCGAGCGTCTCCCGCGCGTCGAGCCAGACTGCCAGACGACCGCTGTACGCCTCGTCAGGGTCCAGCCCCATCTTCCGCAGCCCATCGGCGAACGCGCGCCGGTGTGCCTTCGTGGCGATGACGAGAATGGGCTGGCCGAGGGCCAGCCCGTCCGCCAGGAAGCCCACGAGAGCCCGGCTCAGGTCGTCGTCGGCATTGTAGAAATGGACATCGTGCGTACAGGGCCCGTGATGCGTTCGGTGGGGCTCGCGCCCCATCTGCCTGATCAGGTGCCCGACCCGACGACGCAGATCGTGCTGCTCCTGCTCCATTGTATACCACCCGGTGGCGGACATCGAAGGGTACCCGGTATCCGCCGGGAGGACAAGCACAGAGAGAGAAACCGAAGCCGCTTTCCTGACCGGGTTCTCCTGACCGGTCCGGCCGCGATTGACTCCGGGTCCGGCCTCGATTTCCGGCTTCCCTCTGCCGGGTCCGGTTGGCGTGACGGGGAGGGTGACTGCCTGACCTATATTCCAGCCCAATGGGGAGAGACGCCACGGATGACGCGCTGTCCCACGCCGTAGCCGAGCGGCTGCGCGAGGCGAGGGTAGAGCTGGCCGAGCGGTGGCTCACGCGCATCACGGAGCGCGTGTCCCTTTCGCCGGATCGGGTCTTCCCGACCGATGCGCTCCTCGACCACGTCCCGTTGCTCATCCTGGGCATCGCCGAGTTTGTCGAGGATCCCACGCGCACGGTCGTGGCCGACAGTCAGGTCATTCGGCACGCGATGGAGCTCGGTGCGCTCCGACACGAGCAGGGATTCACCGAGTACGAGATCCTCAAGGAGTTCGAGATCTTCGGCGCCATCGTGTTCGCGTTCATGCGGCGCGTGGCCGACGCGGTCGGCGGGTCGCCCGTCGAGTGGGCGGTGTGTGCCCAGCGGCTCTTCCTGGCGGTCACCACCATTCAGCAGGCGACCGCGATGCGGTACTTCGAGGTCATGGCGGCGCGTGTGCGGGAGAGTGAAGATCGGCTCCGCGCGTTCGACCGGGCGCTGACGCACGAGATGCGGAACCGGATCGGCGCGACGCTGGGCGCCGCCGAGCTGCTCGAGTCGATCGATCTGGTCGAGGCGGACCGGCGGCGGCTGGCGGGAGTCGTGGTCCGGAACGCGCGATCCATGCAGGTCGTGCTCGAGAACCTCCTGGAGTTGACCCACGTCGCCAGTGACGCACGGCAGCACCGGCGTGTCCCGCTGCCGGCGGCGGTCGCGGAAGCGGCGCGTCAGCTCCGCGACGCGGCGGCGACCGAAGGGGTGGAGATTCGGATCGACGACGCGTTGCCGCCGGTCGAGGTGAGCGCGGCGGTCGTCGAGCTCTCCCTCGTCAACTTCCTGTCGAACGCGATCAAGTACCGGGACCCGGCCCATCCGGCCCCGTTCGCGCACGTCACCGGACGCATCGAGGGCGATGAGGTGGTCGTCCAGGTGCGCGACAACGGACGCGGTGTCCCGGCCACCGTCCGGGATCGGCTCTTCGACCGCTTCTTCCGCGCCCAGGTGGAGGGCGGACCGGAGATCGACGGCACCGGACTCGGGTTGAGCATCGTCCGTGAGGCGATCCAGCGCGCCGGCGGGCGCACGTGGGCCGAGTTTCCGGACGATGGGGGCTCGGTGTTCGGGCTGGCGCTGCCCGCGCGCCGAGTCGACGACGCAAGTGCGGCCGGGAGCCTCAGGGCCGCCAGATCGTGAATGCGCCGGCGGGCGCCCGCGTCTTCGCGGGTGCCGCGTCGGCGGGCTCGCCGACGTTCACGGTGGCGACGACCCGCTCGCCGTCCCCGACCCCCACCGCCGCCCGAGACGCCGCGTCGCCCATGACGCCGCCGGTCTTGATGTGGGTCCCGAGGCCGAGTGCCACCGCCGCGAGCGCGAGATTCTCGACCGCCATCATCGCCGCCGCGTAGTCCTCCTCGCGGACCTCGAGGTTGTCGCTCTGGACGACGGCCACCGCGATCATGCACGGTAGGTCGCGATGCTCGGCCGCGACCGCCTCGCGCAGCGCGCGAGCGGCCTCCGGGTCCGGGAGCTTGCGTGCCTTCCGGTCGCCGAGCGCGAGCCCGTAGGCGTAGCGCGACTCCGGCCCCAGAACGTAGAAGCGCCAGGGCTGCGTGAGGCGGTGGTTGGGCGCCAGGACGGCGGCGGCGAGCAGGGCTTCGATCTCCTCGCGGGAAACGGGTCGGTTCGTGAACTTCCTGACCGAGCGCCGATCCTGGATGAGGGCGGGAATGTGCATGCGTGGAAGGTAGACGCCGTCCGTCCACCCTGGCTCCGTCGCGTCGCAGCCGTGCCCGGCGCTCTGCGGGCGAGCTCCTCCGCCGCGGGGACGAGGGGGCGATGATGCGGCAACGCTCATTGCACCCTCGTCGCCGTGCCACTCTGGACGGTTTGCCAGTCGTTGCCGTTGGGCGCGATCTGCCAGATGAAACGGTACGAGGTGGCGGATGTGGGTGTGTCGACGCCGCGACTCTTGATGGTCCTGCCGCCGACGACGTACTCCGATGTCCACGTCCACCTGTCGCCCGGGGTCCAAGTCTCGTCGCCGCCTGCCGGCGGCGCCGCCCCTCGCGCCGTGTCGTGCCCCGCGTCGGGCCGCGCCCCATGAGGCGCCGCGACCGCCGGTTGACCGTGCGTGAGCGTGCCGACCCGACGGCCCACTCCGCCTTGCATGTCGAACGAGTACGAGACGTAGACCTTCTTTTCCGGATCGTACCCGGTGATGCTCAGGACCTCGAACGTGCCGGACGTGTTCTGCTCCTCGTGGTGCGAGATGTAGAAGAACTTGTTCAAGGTCCATTCGTTGCGCGTGGTGTTGCTCACCGTACCGGCGGGACCGAACATGCTGGCACGCATCTCCCCCTGGCCCCGCCATGTCCCGATAAAGTAGGCGAGCTTCTTGAGCTCAGGCCCCGGTTGTGCTTGCTGCGCGCCGACCAGAGATGACCACGCGAGCAGTGCGAGAAGGCTGCGTCTCATAGGTAGTAGACGATGACGTGAGTGATGAAGGTGGTCGCGAACAGGAGGAGGCCGGCGGCGACGAACCGCCGTCTGCGCCAGCATGCGACCGCGCCGGCGATGACGACGGCGACCGGCAGGGCGATTTCGGCCAGGAACGCCGTGCCCCCCCGCAGGGCGAGCAGGCGAGAGAAGCCAGCAAGGCAGAGCGCCACGACCCCGGCGGCGAGAGCCATGCCGGAGAGCACCCCGGTCGCTCGTCGTCTCACGTCCGTCAGCGTTTCCCGGCGCAAGAGGACGAACGCGCCGCCGACGGCCCACCGCAGGGCGTCCCACTCGGACTCCACGACGTCGAGCTCGCGGAGCATGGCCTCGCCCCACCCCCGGTCGGCGCCCGAGAGGCGCCGCACGACGATGCGGAGCAGCGTGCTCGCCAGGCGACGTCGGCGCGGCATCATCAGCTCGTCGCCGGGTCGAGGGTCGCGGGGCCCACTGCCCGTTGCGCCCGCGCCCGCAGGTGGTCGCGCGTGGACACGCGCGCGTATCGCAGACCGGCCGGCGTCAGCCGGTACATGTGACGCGGCGGCTTGCCGGTGTCCCCCGGCTCCCAGCACGCCTCGAGCAACTCGTGATCAGCCAGCCGCATGAGAATGGGATACAGCGTCCCCGATTTGAGCCCGGTCCGGCGGCTCAAGTCGTAGCCGTATTTCCACTCTGCTGGCGATTCGAGAAACAGCTCGAGCACATCCACCGTTTGGCGGGTGAGGCGCGGCGGCATGCTGTACTCTACATATGTAGAGATAAGCCGTCAAGGGAGGCACTGCCCGGCGGCGTGCCCTGGGGCGGAGCCGACGGGGGACGTCGGCGTTCTGGACAGAGCCCCGAGGGAGCACGCATGTTGACGGAGCGTGCAACCATGACCCGACTCCGGCCGCGACACCTCTGGCTCGCGGCGCTTCCGCTGCTCACCCTCGCCGCCGGTCTGGCGTGGGCGGGAGCCCGCGCGTCGACGACGCTCGTCGGCGGCACCTGCGGGGCGACGGTGCAGGCCGACGAGGCAGCCCAGTCTCGGCTCCTGGCCCAGGCCGACGCCGAGCTTCGGGCCAATGACATTGCCGCCGCCGAGCGGCACATCGACGAGGCCAGGCAGATCGCCGCTCCCCTGCTGTCGGCCATCAGCGCCCGGATCACCTGTCGCCATCGGGCGGCTGTTCTGATCGCCGTCGCGCGCACGGCGGAGCCTGTCCTGCTGCTCGCCGCCCTCACCCTCCTGATCGCGGCGATCGCGTGGGCGGAGCGCCTGATCGCGAGCCCCGACGCCGCCCCGAGCCCGGGGCGCCCCCTGCCCGCCGGCGCGGGCGGCGCGGGCGGCAGGGGCGGCAGGGGCGGCAGGGGCAGCGCAATCGACCGGCCGGCACGGCCGGTCGACGGTCGGGATCGGGGCTGACCGCGGCGCCGGCCGGTCCCCGAGTCGGCCCGGGGCGACTCCACGCCCACCCGACCCGACGTCGGACGGCGACCGCGGCCGCCCTATGCGCCGACCTTGCGGCGGCGACGGAGACCGCGAGCCGGATCGCGCGTCCGGCTGCCGCGCCGCTCAGCGCGGCGAGCTCCGCCCGGTCGGCTGACCGGCCGGCGGACCGGAGGAGGTGCGGTGGGCACCGCGCTGGAAGGCGAGGAACGCGCGCACCGCGGCCACGGCCGCCGGGTCGGTGGTCTCGATCCGCAACGCGCCGCCGTTGGGAAGGTCCGATTCCGTGTACCGGATGAGGTGCCGCCGCTCCGCCATGACGGTGGCACCGGGCACGGTCTGCATGTGGATGAACATTGGCATCGAGAAATCGCCGGCGGCAAACGCGTCCCGCAACGCGCGGAGGTGAGCACGGATCCGTTCGGCGCCGGCAGAGTCGGGCGCATCGCGGACGAGCACGATCCGCCCGCCGTCCGGCAGCGGCTCGAAGCGGTGCGTCGACGTCGCCTGATCGACGCCCATGGTCTGCGCGCCGCGCGCCTGCATGGCGCTGAAGGCGGTGTCACTGCTCTGGGCGTGGGCCCGGACGGACGTGGTGGCGACCGCCGCGACGGCGCCGACGACCAGGGCGCGCAGCGGTGCCCGCCCTCGTGATTCGCTCCGGTGACGCATATCCTCTCCCGTGTCTCTGGTGCGGTCTGCTCTGGCCGGACGCCTGCGGTCGACGCGCCGTCGAGCCACGCCTCGGTCGAGACGCACGGAAGAGACTAGGCTCGGGCCTCGGCACGCGCCGGAACCAAAGTCCCACTCGACATCTCCACCGTCCGCAGCCGTCGGTATACCATGCTTGACCTCGACACGATCGTGCGGGCGCCGTTCGTCGGGCAGCTCCTTCCGGCGGCGCAGCGTGCGGTGGCTGCGCGGGCGGTCCTTCGCCGCTACGACGCCGGCCAGGTGCTCTGGACCGCCGGCGATCGCCTCCCCGGTCTCGTGATCGTGCTCGAGGGCCGAGTGCGAGTCGTCCGCGAGGCACGCGGGCGCCAGCACGTCGTGCACACCGAGGGGCCGGGCGGCACGCTCGGCGAGGTGCCGCTCTTCGCGGGCGGCCCGGCTCCCGCCACCGCCATCGCCGCCGAAGACACGCGCTGCGTGCTCGTGCCGCGCGAGGCGATCGATGCCGCGATCGTCGCCGAGCCCTCGACGGCCTGGCTGCTGCTCCAGCGTCTCGCCGAGCGGGTGCGCGCGCTCGTCGAGCGGCTGAATCGACTGGGGTTCGAGACGACGATCATCCGCCTCGCCGGCTTCCTCGTGGCCCACGCCGAGAAGCGCGGCGGTCGTGCCTACGTCACCGGGGTGACCCAGACGGCGCTCGCCCAGGAGCTGGGCACCGTGCGCGAGGTCGTCGTGCGCGCGCTTCGCACGCTCCGCGAGCGCGGGCTCGTCGCGTCGGCCGGCCGTGGACGGCTCCTGCTCACCGACCTGGCCGCTCTCCGGGACCTGGTCGCCACTGCACGCGACTGAGCCGGGGTCGTGCGGGGTGGGGGGGGCGGGTCGGCGCCCATCTTCCGGCGTCAGACCCGGCGGTGGAGGCGCACCGATCCCCACGCTTGTGGAGGTCGGCACGATCCCCCAGCTTGCGGCCGGTGGGACCGGTCTCCGTCTTCCAGAGGGTCGCTCTGTCTCCTGCGTCTACACCCGGTGCCGACGCCGACGCGCTCGGCGCCATGATGCCGCCCCGCGCAGCGGTGCCGCCGCCCGCGGCCGCGGATCCGCTCGGAGACGTCGTGTGTCTCGCGGACCTGGAGCCGCTCGCCCGTCAGGTGCTCCCGCCCATGGCGTACGAGTACGTCTCGGGCGGCGCGGCGGACGAGCTGACGCTGCGCTGGAACGTCGAGGCCTTTCAACGCATTCGCCTCCGCCCGCGCGTGCTCGTGGCGATGAGCGAGCCCGACACCCGCGTGACGCTGCTCGGTACTCCCCTCGCCTGCCCGATCCTGCTCGCGCCGACCTCGTACCACCGCCTCATGCATCCCGACGGCGAGCTGGCGACGGCGCGCGGGGCGGCGGCGGCCGGTGTCGCGTACGTCGTCAGCACGGCCACCACCACCCCGCTCGACGCGATCGCCGGCGCAGCGGACGGCGTGCGCTGGTTTCAGCTCTACCCGCTGGCCGAGCGTGAGCGAACCCGGTCGCTCGTGGCGGCCGCCGAGGCGGCCGGGTGTCGCGCCGTCTGCCTGACGGTCGACACGCCCGTCGCGGGCGCCCGAAACCGCGAGCAACGCGCCCGCGTGCGGCTGCCGGACGGCATCTCGGCGCCGTACTTCCATCACGTCATCGACGCCTCCAACGCGCGCACCCGGTTCACGCCGCTCTCGTGGGCCGATGTCGCCTGGCTCCGATCCGTCACCCGGCTGCCGCTGCTGCTCAAAGGGGTACTGACCGGGGACGACGCCGCGCGCGCGTGTGAGGCCGGCGTGGCCGGGATCATCGTCTCGAACCACGGCGCCCGGAACCTCGATACGGTGCCGGCGTCGATCGATGCCCTGCCGGAAGTCGCCGATGCCGTGGGCGGCCGCGTCCCGATCCTGCTCGATGGCGGCGTCCGCCGCGGCACCGACGTGCTCAAGGCGCTCGCACTCGGCGCGGCGGCGGTGATGATCGGCCGGCCATATCTCTACGGACTGGCGGTCGGGGGCGCGGCCGGCGTCACACGCGTGGTGGAGCTGCTGCGCTCCGAGCTCGAGGCGGCCCTCGCGTTGACCGGCCGGCCGTCGGTCGCCGCCGTCGACGCGACCGTCCTCTGGGACGCCCCACCCGGGCGGCCGCTCGGACGCCCGAGCGGACGCCCGAGCGGACGCCCCTTCGGCCCGAGCAGTAGCGAGCAGTAGCGCGCGGGAGCGACTGCGACGCCCGAGTGCGCCGTGCGCCAGCGTCAGCTCACGTACGCCGGCGGCCCCTGGAGGATGGCGACCAGCAACTCGGCGGGCCGGCGGTCGCCGGCGGCGACGGCGAGGCATTCGCGGTGTGCGCCGAGCCACTCGCGCCGGACGCGCACGAGGTGCGCGGATCCGCACCGGCACATCCAGCGGTGGCGACCCACGACGTCCAGCCCCGGAAGAGGGTACGGTCCCGCGAGAGCGGTCGCGGGGCAGCGCGCCGAGCAGGCGAACTGGACCCAGATCAGGCCCGCTCCCGGGTCGATCGGAATCCGGCCGCGCCCATCGAGCTCGCGGAGCTGGACCCGCACCTGCCGGGGGCCGAGCATGACCACCCGCTCGGGGGGTGCGCGCACCACGCGCACCACCGCGGCGCCATCGACCGTCGCCGCCCCGGCCGCGAGCAGGGCACGCGCGCAGGCGTCGAGTGTGGCACCGGTCGTGACCAGATCATCGGCGATGATCACGTGCCGCCCCTGGAGCCCCCGACGCCAGGCTGCGCGGACCGCGTACGCACCGGCGCTCTCGGCCTCGCGCTCCCGCCGGGTCAGACCCTTCTGCGTGAAGTCGTGCGTCTTGGTGAGCGCGTGCAGGCGGAGGGATACCCGCGGGAGCCGCACAGCGGCGAGCGCGACGAGCTGGAGGACGTGGGGCCGCCGGCCGCGGTAGGACGGGACGGGGACGAGCACCGCGCGCCTGCCCGTCCCCGCGCCGGCGAGGCGCGTCGCGCCCGCCAGCCGGTCGCCGCCAGCGCCCCCGCGATCGGGTCCGTCGTCCCGGGTGACGAGCGTATCGATGCACAGGGCGAGGGCGCGGGCGAGCGGCGCCGCGAGCGCCACCCAGTCGCCGCGGCGCTCCTTGAACTCGACCACCGCCCGGTACACCTCGCCCAGCGCGCGGCGCGGCGAGCCGACCCGGCCCCGGTAGGCGGCCGCGAGCCGGCCCCACACGAGCGCGCCGCCGAGCACCGCGCGGCCGCACTCACCGCAGACGAGCTGCGCGCCGACCGCCACCCACTCGTCGATCGCGACATCGTCGGTCGCGCAGATCCCGCAGCGACGGACTCCGATCCGCTCCCCAAACCGTGCAGGCAGTCCGGCGGTCGACGGGTGATCGGGCGGCCGGCCGGCTCCCGCATCCCGCGCGGCACGGTATGCAGCGGCGCCGGGCTCGCGGATGAGCTCACGCGCGGCTCGCCACACCGCCCCGCGCGTCCCGGGCGGGAAGGCGTGCACCGCGCGCACCGCCCGCAGCCAGCCGCGGATGGACGGAGCCTCCACCACGTGAACCTGTGGAGCGCCCGGCTGCGCACCCCCATCGCTCGCGTGCGGACCCCATCGGCGCGGTGGCGGCGAGAGGTCGCGGCGGACCGGCCCGTGCGCCCTCGGCGCTAGGCGACGAGCGGCATCACCTCGCTGGCGAAGCGCTCCATCTCCTCGTGCTGCGGGCTGCACTGGAGCAGCAGCAGGTCGAGCCCGGCGTCGGCGAAGGCGCGGAGTCGGTCGGCGACCATCTCCGGTGTCCCGACCAGCCCTGCCCGGAGGCCCCGGTTGGAGACCGAGTAGTCTTCGAGGCTGACCCGCTGCTCGAGCTGCGTGTGGGCGATCCAGTCCTGATAGTTGGCGTATCCCGGCGTGCCGGGCGCGACGTTGGTGATCCGCGCCAGCTCGCGCTGCGCCGCCTCGACCGTCGGCCGGACGATCGCGTATGCCGCCATGCCGAAGGTGAGCGGCGGCAGTCCGAGCGCGGCACGCCGCGCGCGCATGTCGGCGATCTTCGGCGCGATCCGGTCCGGCGGGTCCCCGTGCATCACGTACGCGTCGCACCGCCGCGCGATGAGCGTCTTGGCGGCGTCCGACTCGCCGCCGGCGTAGAGCGTGGGAAGCCGCCTCGGCTTGGGGGAGAGGACGGTCTCGTCCACGGCGTAGTAGCGGCCCTTGTAACTGAAGCGGGACTCCGTCCAGGCCCCGTGCAGCACGGCGAGCCACTCATCGGTCCGCGCATAGCGGTCGTCGTGCTCCTCGAACCGCACACCGTAGCGGCGCGCCTCGTCGGCCCACCAGCTCGAGACGACATTGAGCGAGAGGCGGCCGGGGGCGATCTGATCGATGTTGGCCGCCTGCTTGGCGAGGATCGCCGGCTGATGGAAGGTCGGGCGCACCGCGACCATCAGCTCGAGCCGCTCGGTCACGGCCGCGAGCGCCGCGGCCGTCGACCAGGCGTCGAGCGCGGGTGCATCGATGCCCTTGATGTCGTTGAGGAACAGCTCGGCGATGAGGGAGAGGTCGAAGCCGATCTGCTCGCTCCGGCAGGCCAGGCGCCGCACGTACTCCCATGACGCCTCCATCGACTCGTCGGGAACGTTGCGCAGCCAGCCGCCGAAGACCGGCATCCAGTAGCCGTACCGCAGGCGCGACCGGGGGGGGAGCGCGCCGGCGTCCGCGCCCCTCTCCGCCACCCCGGTCACGGTCGTGGCGCCGACCGACGCCGGCGACATTCAGCGCACCCCCGCCGGCGCCGTCGTCCCCGGCACGGGGCGGCGCGGCGGTCCGGCGGCCGGTCGGTCCCGGGCGATGCGCGCCAACAGATAATCGACCAGCCGCTCGTGCGGATCGAAGCCGACGACGCGCGATGCATCGGCGACGAAGTTCGAGAGGGCGTTGATGTCGTAGAAGTAGTGTCGCCCGTCACGGTCATCGACCAGGAACTCGATCCCGCCCACGTCCAGCCGCACGTGCCGCGCGATCCGCTCGACCTGGGCGATGATGTCCGCCGGCGGCTCGGCACGCTCCACCCGGAGGCCCGTCTTCGGCGCGTCGAGGGCGCACGCGGAGCGCGACAGCGCTCGCCCATCGGTCGTCTGGCAGACGTCCGCGGGACACAGGTTGAAGACCGAGTCGGGCGCCGGGAAGACATTGATCGCGTAGAGGAACCGGCCGTCGAGGACCTCGACCCGCGTGATGTGCCCGTCGCGCAGCGGCGCCATCTCCTGCACGAGCGCGACGCCGTCGGGCCCGCAATCGATCGCGCCCGCGTCGGTCGCCGCGGCCAGCGCGGCGGCATCGTCGAACCGCTCGATCCCCGCGCCACTGCCGCCGACGTTCGCCTTCACCAGCACGGGAAACCGAAGCCCGTCGGCGGCCGCAGCGACCGCGCCGGCGCTGTTGGCGACCCGCGTCGCCGGGTAGGGGAGACCCAGCGTCTCGAAGACGTCGAGCTGCACCGCCTTGGAGATATCCATCTGATACGCAGACGTGCCGTTGACGACCGGCACGCCGAGCCGCTCGAGATGGCGCAGCCACTGAAGCGTGTAGAACGTCGACTGCCGATGGCCGCGGAGATACGCCGATGGGCTGGCGCGGTTGAAGACGAGCGCGTACGGGACCGCCCGTTCCGTCGGGTCGTAGTGGTGGCTCGCGGCGTCCAGGCGCACGTACGGCACGCCGCGTCGGTCGAGCTCCGCGAAGAGCGGACGGAACCAGTCCGGATGCTCGTGGAAGATCGCGATCGGGTTCACGGGTCGGGAATGGGAGATGTGTTCGAGGAGCCCACGCTCACGCCGAAAAAGATAGCCACTGGGCTATCCCGGCCGGGGCCGGCAGGTTCCCCGCCGCCGGCGTCGTCCTCCCGAATACCCCCTCAGGGAGGGCCAGGGCGCCGCGCCCCGGTCAGGACGCGGGCCGCGCCGGAGCGGTGGCGTGGTGCGCCATGGCCGGCGGGGCGTCCGGGGGCCGGGGGAGCGAGTCGAGGACCATGGTCGGCGCGAGGTGCATCGCGGCGAGCCCCGGCTCGACCGCTTTCCGGTCACCTACGACCACGACCGTCAGATGCTCCGGATCGAGCCGACGCTCGGCGACCGACCGCACGTCGCGGAGGGTCACACCCTCGAAGCGCCGGGTCAGGTGATCGTAGTAGTCGAGCGGGAGCCGGAACTCGAGCAACGCCGCGGCCGCCTCGGCGGTGGCCGGCACCGTCGCGAACTGGAGGGGCAGCGACAGCGTCTCCGTCCGCTTGGCGAACGTCAGCTCCGAGTCACTCACCGGCCGCGTCGAGCGGATGGTCCGAAGCTCGTCGAGCACATCGGCGACCGAGCTGTCCGTCTTGGCGGTTGCCACATCCGTCTCGACCTCGAACGTCGACGGCTGCGGCACGCGCCGGTACAGGAACCCCGAGGACGCGCCATACGTGTAGCCGTGCACCTCGCGGAGCGAGAGGTTGAGCCGGCTGTTGAAGGCGCCGCCCACGATCGTGTTCAGGAGCTCCAGCGCGTAGTAGTCCCTGCTGTCGCGCGGCGGACCGAGCGACCCGGCGAGGACCACGCTCTGCGGCGACGTGGGCCGGTCGTAGAGGTAGATCCGGGTCGGCCCCGGGGGCGGCGGTGGGGCGGGCGTGGCCCATCCATCCTTCCCACCCGTGGGCCAATCCACGAGCGCGTGCTCGAGGGCAGTCACGGCGCGCTCGGGCGTGATGTCGCCGGCCACGATGAAGGTCACGTTGCGCGGCCGGTAGTAGTCGCGGTGGAACGCGATCAGGTCATTGCGCGTGATCGCCCGCACGCTTCCCTCGGTCTCGGTGCGCGCATAGGGATGGGCCGGCCCGTAGAGGGCCGCTGCGAAGACGCGGCCGGCCACGTACGCGGGCTGCGCGCGCTGTCGGTCGAGCCGAGCGATCGTGTTGGCCTTGATCCGCTCGAGCGCCGGCTCGGGGAAGGCGGGATGCAGGAGCTCGTCGAGCATCAGCGCGAGGGCGGGCTCGAAGTACCGGGGCACGGTATAGAAGCCCCTCGCCGACACGGCCGTGCCCAGGTCTGCCTCGGCGTCGGCGATCGCATCGGCGCTCCGCGTCGTCGTTCCTTCGGCGAGCATCTGGGCCGTGAGCGCGCTGACCCCCGACTTGCCCGGCGGATCGAGCACGGCCGGGGCGACGACCACCGCCTGGACGTCGACGACCGGAAAATCGTGGTTCTCGAGCACGGCGACCCGCACGCCGTTGTGGAGCGTCCGCATCTGGATCGCCGGAACGCGCACGGCCGGCGCGGGGCCCGGGACGGGCGCGGGCCGGCTTCCATCGGTCTGGGCGGCCGCCGCGGGCGCCCACGCCAGCGCGACCGACAGCGCGATCGACAGCGCGACCGACAGCACTGCGGATGGGAGTCTCCGCATCGCGCGAGGCGCCGGCCGTGTCGCCGGGCGCGGCACGCTCCACCGATTGGCTCCCGTCGCGCCGGGCCGCGCGAGCGCGCTCACTGTCCCGCGCCGCCGGCGGCCGCCGGTCCCTGCGTGACGTTCGTGTACGACTCGCCCGGCTTGCTCACGAGATCGAGCTTCCCCGACGGGACCATGCTCAGCACGACCCGCCCGGCCGTGAGGTACTCGCGCGCCACTCGTTCGACGTCGGCCGCCGTCACCGCCTGGGCGGCACGCAGCTCCGTCCGGTAGTGCAGCGGGTCCTGGAAGTAAGTCTCGCCCTCGGCCAGTGTCTCGGCCCTGCTCTGCGTCGGCTCGAGGTCCGTGATCGTGCCGACGAGGCGGTACGCCTTGGTGCGATCGACCTCCTGCGGCCGCGGGGGCATGGCGCCGAGCCCGCCGACCACGCTGTCGACCAGTTGCTCGATGGTCGTGAGCGGCACCCCGGGTCGCGGGCTCACGGTGATCGAGAAGCTGCCCGCGTCCTCGTGCGACACATTGGTCGCGCTCACGGTCGTCGCGACCTGACGGTCGTAGACGAGCAGCTTCGTCAGCCGGCTCGTGCGATCCTGGCTGAGGATGTCCGCCAACGCGTCGAGCGGCGCCATGTCGGGGCTGTGGACACCGACGGCCGGCCAGACGATCGCCAGTCGCGGGACCGTCGCCTTGGGGTCCTCGAGCACGAGCCGTTTCTCGGCCACGAGCCGGACCGGCGCGACAGTCGGACGGTCGACCGCCGGGCCGCGCGGGATCGGGCCAAAGTAGTGCTCGACCAGCTCGCGCGTGCGGCGCGGATCGACGTCGCCGCTGATCGCGAGCACGGCGTTGTCGGGGGCGTAGTAGCGGCGGAAAAACTGCCGCACATCCTCGAGGCTCGCCGCCGAGAGATCGGCCATCGAGCCGATGACCGGCCACGAGTACGGGTTGGTGGCGGGGTAGAGCGCGGCGTCCACCACCTCACCGGCGCGCCCGAACGGCTGGTTGTCGACGCGGTAGCGGCGCTCGTTCTTCACGACGTCGCGCTGGTTGTCGAGCGTCCCCTGCGTGAGCGCCGGCAGCAGGTAGCCCATGCGGTCGGACTCGAGCCACAGCACCGTCTCGAGATAGTTCACGGGGACCGTCTCGAAGTAGTTCGTCCGGTCGTTCTGCGTCGTGCCGTTCATCGTCCCCCCGGCGTCCTCGATCGTCCTGATGTGGACGCCCTTGGCCGCGTGCGCCGACCCCTGGAACATCAGGTGCTCGAACAGGTGCGCGAACCCCGTGCGTCCGGGGAGCTCGTTCTTGGAGCCGACGTGATACCAGACGGTGACGCTCACGATCGGCGCCGCGGTGTCGCGCGACACCAGCACCGTGAGCCCGTTGGGGAGCACGAAGCGGTCGACCGGGAGAGTCGGCACCGGGACCGAGTCCGCCTGGCGGCTGCCCGGTGCGGTCTGTGTCACGTTGGCCGGCGCGTTGGCCGGCGCGATCGCCGGCGGGCGTGCCGGCGGGCGTACCGGCGGGGTCGGGGCGCCCCCGGCCGTGAGTCCGGCGGCAGCGCCGCCGACCGTCAGGACGGCGACCGCCCGGGAGAACGGCGGAACAGTCACGGGTCACTCCACATCGTCGATCGATCGGGGCCAGTCCTGCCTCAGGAGCCGCGAGAGCGCGCGGTCGGCCAGGAGTCGGCCGCCGGTCTGACAGCGCGCGCAGTAGTTCGTCTCGTTCGCGGCGTAGCGGATGCGCTGCACCGGCGTCCCGCACACGGGGCACGGCCGACCGAACCGTCCGTGCACCGCCATCCCGTCGCGGAACGCGGTCACCGTCTCGGGAAAGCCCTGGCCGACATCGGCGCGGAGCCGAGCCGTCCACTCCGTCAGCACGTCCCGCGCCGCCCGGTGGAGCTGTTCGGCGTGCTCGGGTGACAGCTTGCCGGTGAGGGCGAGTGGCGAGAGTCGGGCCCGGTGGAGAATCTCATCCGAATAGGCGTTCCCTACCCCGCTGAACAGGCGCGGGTCCGTCAGGGCGCGCTTGAGCGTGTGGTTCTCGCTCCGGAGCCGGGCGGCGAACGCGGCCGCGTCGGCGTCGAGAATCTCGAGTCCGCCGCGGTCGAACGCCTCGAGCGCCGCCGTCCCCTGGACGAGATGCAGCGACGCGCGTCGCGTCGTGCCGGCCTCGGTGAAGTAGAGGGTTCCACCGGCGGCCGCGAGACTCGCGAGCACGAGGCGGGGGGGAACGGCCGGCGTCCCCGTGGTCCCCGGTTTGCCCTTCCGGGTCGGGGCCGCCAGCCCGGTGTCACGCCAGCGGAGCCGCCCGGCGATCATGAGATGGAAGATGAGATACAGGTCGCCGTCGAGGGCGAGCACGATGCGTTTCCCGAGGCGGCGAACATCGACCACCGGACGGCCGACCAGTGCCTCGATCGGCGGGTCGACCGTCCGTAGCACGAACGGCTTGGCGATCGTGACCCGCTCGATGGCGTGGCCCACGAGCCGCGCCGCCATCCGCTCCACGTAGATCGTGACATCGGGCAACTCGGGCATTCGCTTGATCATGCGCCATGCGGGGCCTACATTGCCAGTCTCCCACCGCATACGCGCGAGTAGCTCAGTTGGATAGAGCGTCGGCCTCCGGAGCCGAAGGTCGTGGGTTCGAATCCCGCCTCGCGCATCGCCGCCAACGGACCCCGGGCGGCCCATGAGCCGGTCACCGTAGGATCGCGCGGTCTCGTCCATTGCCCCGGCCCATTCGCTGGTCCACCCTCGTCCCCGGCCTCGCGATCGTCGGCGGCCTCATCGCTGCCTCGACCGCCGTCTTTCTCTTTGCGCGGGTCGGCGCGATGCACGGCCGGACGATCCGCCTGTACATGACCACCGGCCAGGCGCGTGGCGTCATCCGGGGGACCGAGGTCTGGCTGGACGGGCTTCGCGTCGGGCGGGTCGCCGGGCTGACATTCGAGGCCCCCACGGCCGACACGGCGCGGCGGCTGGTCCTCGCGCTCGACATCCTCGAATCGGCGCGCCCGCGCGTGCGGCGTGACACCCGGGCCGAGATCCGGACCGGCACCAGCATGCTCGGCTCGCCGGTCGTGCAGTTGGTCGGGGGCTCGTCCGCGGCCACCGAAGTGGGGATCGGCGACACGTTGGTGAGCGTCGCGCGTCGGCCCTGGGACGGCGAGCGCGCCGAGCTGGCGCGGGCGGCGCAGGATCTCCCGGTCGTGCTCGAGAACTTCAATGCCGTGCGCCATCAGCTCTTCTCGGAGTCCGGCACGATCGGCGCCTTCGGCAACGGGGCGGGCATCCGACATCTGCATGCGCTGCACGGCGACGCCACCCGGCTGCGGGCCCGGGCATCGGAGCGGGGTGGCACGGTCGGTCAGCTCGCGAGGGGCGATCTCATCGCCCGGGCCCAGCGCGTGCTCGCGGCCGCCGACTCGCTCGCCCATGCGGCGACCGGGCCGGGGTCGGCGATGGCCCGCGTCGGGTCCGACACCGCGCTCGCGCACGATGTGCGGGACGCGCGGGCGGAGCTGGCGGCCGTGGCCGCGGGCCTCGGCGATCCCGCCGCCACACCACCCGGACCGGCGGCCGACGTCACGGCGCTTCGGGCCCGGCTCCGTGCGGCGGACGCGCGGCTGCGGGGTCTCGAGACCGACATCGCGCGTCGTCCGCTGCGGTATCTGGTTTTTTGACCGCGTCCGTCGCGAGCCGGCGACCGGCGCCGGGCCGGCCGCAGTGCGCGCGGTTGTCCGTCGCGCCGACCCGTATCACCTTACCTGCCTCGTGGACATCGTCGACCTGAAGCGGAAGAGCGTGACCGAGCTGCAAGCGGTCGCCGAGGATCTGCACATCGAGAATGTGTCGGGTCTCCGGAAGCAGGATCTCATCTTTCGCATCGAGCGCAATCTGCTCGGCGCCGCCGTCGAGCTGCACGCCTCGGGCGTACTCGAGATCCTCGAGGAGGGCTACGGGTTCCTGCGCAGCCAGGATTGGAGCTACCTCGCGGGCCCGGACGACGTCTACGTGTCGCCGTCGCAGATCAAGCGTTTCGAACTCCGGACCGGCGACTCGATCAACGGCCAGGTCCGGCCGCCCAAGGAATGGGAGCGGTACCTCGCGCTGCTGCGCGTCGACACCGTCAACGGCGAGCCGGCGACGCCGGGAGCGCCGCGACCGATCTTCGACAACCTGCGGCCGCGATACCCCGACCAGCGGATCCATCTCGAGACCGCGGGCGGTGATCTGAGCATGCGCGTCGTCGACATCGTGGCGCCGGTCGGCAAGGGACAGCGGGGGTTGATCGTCGCGCCCCCGCGCGCGGGCAAGACCATCCTGCTGCAAAAGATGGCGAACGCGATCGCCGAGAACCATCCGGAGATCGTGCTCATCGTGCTCCTGATCGACGAGCGCCCGGAGGAGGTCACCGACTTTCAGCAGAACGTGCCCGGCGCCGAGGTCGTGAGCTCGACCTTCGACGAGCCGGCGGAGCGGCACGTGCAGGTGGCCGACATGGTGATCGAGAAGGCGAAGCGGCTCGTCGAGCACGGCCGGGACGTGGTCATCCTCCTCGATTCGATCACGCGCCTCGCGCGGGCGCACAACACCGTCGCCCCCCACTCGGGAAAGATCCTCTCCGGAGGCGTCGAGGCCCAGGCGTTGCAGAAGCCGAAGCATTTCTTTGGGGCAGCGCGGAAGATCGAGGGTGGCGGATCGCTCACCATCATCGGCACCGCGCTCGTCGAGACGGGCTCGCGCATGGACGACGTGATCTTCGAGGAGTTCAAGGGCACCGGCAACATGGAGCTGGTGCTGGATCGGAAGATCGCCGACCGGCGCATCTACCCGGCGATCGACGTCGCGCGCTCGGGAACGCGGCGTGAGGAGCTGTTGTTCGATCCGTTCGAGGCGAACCGCGTCTTCCTGCTCAGGAGCTTCCTCGGCGACATGCCCGAGGACGAGGCGATCTTCTTCCTGCTGCAACGCATGGTGCGGACGAAGACGAATCGCGAGTTCTTCGAGACCATGGCGCAGGGCTGAGCGTGACCGGACCGGCTCCCCGCCGCCTGCTGGCGATCGACTACGGCGACCGCCGGATCGGGCTGGCCGTGAGCGACCCCACGGGGACCATCGCCTCGCCGGCCGGGCACATCGCGCGGCGTGCGGGCAAGCGTCCACCGGTCGCCGCGCTCGTCGAGCGAGCGCAGACCCTCGGCGTCACGGCGATCGTCCTCGGACTGCCGCTCGATGCGGAGGGCCGCGACACGCCCCGCGCTGCCGAGGTGCGGACCGTCGGCGCCGCGCTCGGCGCGCGCACGGGGCTACCGGTCCGGTACGTCGACGAGCGGTTCACGACCGCCGTCGCGCTCCGGGCGGTTCGCGCCATGGGCGGCTCGACGCACGGACGAAAGGGAGATGTCGACGCGCTGGCCGCCACCGTGCTCCTTCAGCATGCGCTCGCGCTGCCCGACTGAGGGGCGGCAGCGGGCGGCGATGCGGGCGCTCGCCGCGGCAGTGTGGCTGGCGGCGGGCGTGGTGGCCTGCGGCCGGGAGCCGAGCGGGCTGCCGGAACGCGTCGTGATCCCGTCGGGGGCGACGCTCCGCGCGGCAGCCGACTCCCTGGCGCACGCGGGGGTGATCGAGTCGCCGTGGCTCTTCCGGATGTACGCGAGCTTCAAGCACCATGACCGCGACCTCAGAGCGGGCACCTACCTGCTCCAGCGGCATCTGCCGTGGTCCGAGGCGCTCGAGGCGCTGACGCGGGGGAAGGGGCTCGTGCACACGGTGACGATCCCGGAAGGGTGGGATCTGACCGAGATCGCGCCGCTCCTCGCGCGCACGCTGGCCGTGCCGCCCGAGTCGGTGGCCGCGGCCGTGCGGGACACGACCCTGCTCGCGTACGTCGGGGCGCCCGGGCCGACGCTCGAGGGGTATCTGTTCCCCGACACGTACGGCTTTCCCGACGGGACGACGGCGCGGGCCGCCGTCGGCGAGATGGTGCGGTCCTTCGCGCGGGCGTGGCGACCACAGTGGGACAGCGCCGCGCACGCCCTCGGCATGACGCGGAACGATGCCGTGACCCTCGCGTCGATCATCGAGAAGGAGGCGCGCCGGGCGGACGAGCGACCGATCATCTCGGCCGTCTATCACAACCGGCTCCGGCGTGGCATGCCGTTGCAGGCCGACCCGACCGTGCAGTACGCGATCGGGCACCATGTGGAGCGCGTGACCTTCAAGGACCTGACGATCCCATCGCCCTACAACACCTATCGGCACGCGGGGCTTCCGCCCGGGCCGATCGGATCGCCCGGCGGCGCCAGCCTGGAGGCGGCGGTCGCGCCGGCCGACGTCCCGTACCTCTATTTCATCGCCGCCGCCGACGGGCATCACGAGTTTCGAACGACGTTCGCCGAGCACAAGGCCGCGCGCCATGCGCTTCAGCACGGGAGCGGCCGGCGGACGGGCCAGGCGCGCCCCCGCGCGTGACGATCCCCGCGTTTCGGCCGGACCGGCCGGCCGAGCGGCGAGACACGGCCGATCCCGTTCCCTGGCGTCTCATCGCCATCACCGACGATCTGCGGGACGGACGTGACGGATTGGTCGCGCGGGCCGCGGCCGCCGTGCGCGGCGGTGTCACCATGGTGCAGCTTCGGCTCAAGCACACCGATCCGCGCACGCTGCTCGGCGTCGCGCGCGCGCTCGTCGAGGCGGTTCCGGTCCCGGTCATCGTCAACGATCGGGCGGACCTCGCGTTGGCGGCCGGTGCCGCCGGCGTGCACCTCGGCGCCGACGACGTGCCGGTGGCCGCGATTCGTCGCATCGCCCCACCCGGGTTCCTGATCGGCGCGTCGGTCGGGAGCGACAGCGAGGCCGAGACCGCCGGGGGCGCCGACTATGCGGGAATCGGCCCGGTCTATCGAAGCCGGTCGAAGCTCGATGCCGGGGCGGCGATCGGGCTCGTGGAGTTCACGCGGCTCGCCGAGCGCGCCGGCCTTCCCGCGGTGGCGATCGGTGGGATCACGGCCGACACCGCCGGCGCCGCGATCGCGGCCGGCGCGGCCGGGGTCGCCGTCATCGCGGCGATCTTCGCGAGTCCCGAGCCGGAGGCGTCGGCTCGGGCGCTGCGACGCGCGATCGATCGCGCGCTGGCACCGGCCGATCGGGTCCCGGGCGATCCGGGGGACGCGCATCGCCCGCCGGAGCATCGCCCGCCGGAGCGTCGCCCCGCCACCGAAAGCTGACATCCGGGCCAGGTTCAGTCGGGATGGGCACAGCGGCCCGCCGCTCCGTGTGTCGCGTCGCCGGGCGGTGCGTGGAGCGCATGACATCACCGATCTGCCGGAGCACCTCCGGCTGCTCGACGCGATCGACCAGCGTGGGATCGAACTGCGTGCCCCGTCCCGCGCGAATGACCGCCATCGCCTCCCGGAATCCCCGCGCGTGGCCGTAACGGCGCCGGTGCGTGATCGCGTCCAAGGTGTCGGCGATCGAGACGACCCGCGCATGGTAGGGGATGCGCGTGCCGACGAGACCCTGCGGGTAGCCAGTCCCGTCCCACCGCTCGTGATGGGCCAACACGCCCGCCGGCAGCTCGGGGTAGAAGCCGGCGAGCGGCGCGAGCACGGCGGCGCCACGGGCCGGGTGCGTCGCGATCGCGCGCCGCTCGTCGGCGGTCAGCTCGGTGCCCTCGTGGATGATGTCGAACAGCGCCTCGTGGATCTTGCCGATGTCGTGGAACAGCGCCACCCGCTCGATCTCGTGCCGCGTGGCATCGTCCGCGCCGGCCGCGGCGGCCAGGATGAGCGCGTATCGGGCGACACGGCGCACGTGTGCGCCCGTCTCCGGATCGGTGGCATCGATGGCGTTGAGCAGTGTCTCGGAGAGCGCCGCGGCGAGGCGCTCGGCGCGGCGGCGCCCACGCCGCTCGCGCGCCAGCAGCGCGGCGCCGAGCGTCGCGGCGGACGCGCCGAGGACAACCGGCAGCGAGCGCGGGGGATCCGACTCAGCGCCCTCAGGCATCATCTTTCAACGTAACCAGGGCAGTAGCTTTCTGCGTGCCGACCGTGCCGACCGTGCCGACCGCGCCCGCCCCGGCCAGTGCCCTGGCCACCCTGGCCGTCGTATCCGCGCGCGGCGCCCAGCGGGCGGCGGGCGGCCATCCGTGGATCTTCCGGAGCGATCTCGTCCGGGCTCCGGCCGGGCCGGCGGGAGTCGTCGTCGTGCACGATGGCCGCGGGCGCCCCGTCGGGTCGGCGCTCTGGAGCCCCCGATCCGAGATCGCGCTGCGGCTCCTCGATCGCGCGGACGCCTGCATCGACCGCACCTGGTGGACCGACCGGATCGCCCGCGCCGTCTCCCGTCGAGCGGGCATCGCGCCGGAGGCGACGGCCTTTCGCCTCGTCCACGGCGAGGCCGACGGGTGCCCGTCGCTCGTGTGCGACCGGTACGGCGACTGGCTCGTCGTGCAACTGCTGAGCGCCGGGCTGGAGGCATGCCGCACCGACATCGTGCGCGCGCTGACCGACACCGTTCGCCCGGCCGGGATCCTGGCGCGGCACGACGTGGGGGCGCGCCGCCGGGAGGGCCTCGGGTCCGACGTCGAGGTGCTCGCCGGGGAGGTGCCGCGGGCGATCCGGGTCGTCGAGCACGGCGTCGCCTATCTCGCCGCGCCGTGGGATGGGCAGAAGACCGGGGCGTTCCTCGACCAGCGGGAGAATCGGGCCCTGGTCGGCGAGCTCGCCCGTGGCCGGGCCCTCGACTGCTTCAGCTACCACGGGTCGTTCGCGCTGCATCTCGCGCGGCGCGCCGCGCGCGTCACCGCGCTCGACTCCTCGGGCCCGGCGCTCACCCGTGCGCGCGCGAACGCGGCCCTGAACGACGCCACGAACATCGACTTTCTCGAGGAAGATGCGTTCGCGTTCCTGAAACGTGCCGACCACGCGCGGGAGCGGTACGATACCATCGTCCTCGACCCGCCGGCGTTCGCCAAGGCCCGGGCGGCGGTGCCGGCGGCGCTGCGCGGGTACAAGGAGATCAACCTTCGGGCCATGCGGCTCCTCGCGCCGCTCGGGCTATTGTACACGGCGAGCTGTAGCTTCCACGTGAGCCGGGCGCGCTTTCTCGACATGCTGGGCGAGGCGGCCGCGGACAGCGGCCGTCGGCTGGCCCTGCGGCGCGTGCTCGGCCAGGCCGCTGACCATCCCGAGATCCTCACCATCCCGGAGACCGGCTACATCAAGGGTGCCCTGATCGAGGCCCTGGACTGAGTCGCTGGCGTGACGACACAGATGTGCGAGACCCCGGGCACCTCGGGACGAGCGGCATGACGCATCGGAGCGCCGCGCCACAGCGGACGACGCCCGGCGCGGTCGCCGTCCGGGCGGAGCTGACGCAGCGCTCGCCGGCCGTGCGGCGTGCGCTCGCCGTCGTGCTGCTGCTGAACCTCGTCGTCGTGGCGGCAAAGCTGGCCGTCGGGTGGGCGACGGGGTCGCTGGCCGTCCTCGGCGCGGCACTCGAGTCCGGGTTGGATCTGCTCAACATCGCCGTCGGGATGACGCTCGTGTCCATCGCGGCGCGGGCACCGGACGAAGACCACCCCTACGGCCACGACAAGTTCGAGTCGCTCGGGGCGCTCGTGATCGTCGGCTTCCTGTCGATCTCCTGTTTCGAGCTGGTGCGGGAGGCGGTGACCGATCTCATCCGACGCTCCGTGCCGCTCGCCCCGTCGCCGGCCGAGCTGGGCGTGCTGGTCGCGACCGCCGGCATCAACGCCTTCATCGGGTGGTACGAGCGCCGGCGGGGGCGGGCGCTCGACAGCGCCTTCCTGCTGGCGGACGCGGCGCACAGCCGCGGCGACTTTTTCGTCACCGTGCTGGCGATCATCTCGCTGCTCCTGGTCCGCGTGCACCTGGGGGGGCTGGACGCCCCGCTGGCAATCGTCGTGGCCCTCCTGATCGCCGCCAACGGCTACGGCATCCTCAAGGGCTCGGTGCCGGTCCTGGTCGACCAGCGGGCCGTCGATGCGGCCCGGATCCGGCACCTGGTCGCCGAGGTCCCGCAGGTGACCGACGTCCGCGTCGTGCGTTCCCGGGCGACATCATCGGGTCTGCTCTTTGCCGAAGTCACGATCGGCATCTCGGGTGCGACCTCGGTGGCCGACGCGCACGCCATCGCCGACGCCGTCGAGACGCGGATCCGCTCGGCGCTCGGCGCGGCCGAGGTGACCGTGCATGTCGAACCGGCCTAACGACTTGCGGAATGGCATGGCGGGTCTACCTTCTAGCAGGCGCCGGTCAGCCGGGCGCTAGTCGACCCCAACGGTCACCGCGTGCGCGCTCGCTCTCTCAAACACGAGTACGAGCTCTACGTCGAACGGGAGATCGAGCAGTACAAGGACTCGCTCCCGCGACACGTCCTGCTGGCCATCGGCGACGAGGCTGTCACCGCGCTCCGCCAGCAGTCACAGCTCGTGCTGACCGAGCTCGTGCTCTGGGAGGAAGTCGACCGCATCATCATGCGGCGGCTTCGGATCCCGACCTACCCCACGTGGCGGCGTCGCTGCTTTCGCACACTGGAGCAGTACCGCCGGCCTGAACATTGGGGGCTGAAGCCGGAGAGCGCGCTGGTGCGCGCGATCCCGCCCGAGAGCGACGGGCACGTGCTCGTCGCGGGCGAGACCGCGGCCCGGGCGGCGCTCTACCTGGCCGCCAACGGGTGCGCGGTCACGGCGGTCGAGCTGTCGGACGACGTGCTCGAGCGGGTGCTCGCGGCGGCGGGTGCGGCGGGGCTCACGCAGCGGGTGCGAGGCTGCGCGACCGACATCGGCCACTGGACCCCGGACGTTCCGCTGAACGCGGTCGTCTGCACGCCGGCCGCCTTCGCGGGGCTCACGCCCAGCGAGCGAGCGAAGGTGATCGCACTGCTTCAGCAGGCGACGACGGATGGCGGCGTGCATCTCGTCGAGACCATCGTGGCGGGCCAGGAGGCCGTCTCGCTGGCCGAGCTGCGTACGCGGTACGCCGGGTGGACCATCAGCGTCGAGCGCGACGGGACGACATCGAAGTCGTTCGTCGCGCGGAAGGGAGCGGCCTGAACAGCCTGTCACTCGTCGCAGATCGACACGCACGCGCGCCCACGATCGTGTCAGAAGCGCACGGGACGGGGGACAGCGCCGGCGGGCCCGGCAGTGCACCATCAACGCTGACAACGACTTCCGGATTTCCACTCCGGTGGCACCGAGGGTGCCACACGGGGGAGCGTCGGTGCTCCGCCGGGGTCGGTGCGCGGGGCGAATTTTCGTCTCTCTTGGAGTGGCAACGATGAGCGACAGTCGGGAGCGCGGCGCAGTCGAGGAGCCGGTCGGGATCATCATCTCGCGCGGATCGCGCGAGGAAGTGGCGCCGCGTGTCTCCGCCTACATCTGGGGTCCGGTGCCGGGGCAGGATGAGCCGGCGTCGAAAGTGGCGGCGTAGTCGGGCTCGACGGCGCATCGAGCGCGGACCGAGCAGGGGAAGAAACACCGAGGGCCAGCGCCAGGACATCGGCGCTGGCCCTCGGTGCGTCATTCACACTAGCGACGCGCCTTCTTCCGCGCGCCCTTTCTGGCCGTCTTTCTTCCACCCTTCTTCGCGGCCTTCTTCTTGGCACCCTTCTTCGCTGCCATTTGATCAGCTCCAGTTCTGGAGTGAAGCACCTGACCGATCCCCCGGTGGATCGGCAGGCGCGGTTCCGCGCCACGCGGTTCGAGACCGCGGGAGCGGAGCCGACGTTACACGGATTCTCCGCCGCGACGCGTCGCGCACCGCGTCGCGTGATCGTCCGTGAAATCGCAGATGCGAGTGAACGGGGGGGCGTCGATCATCGTTCCTCGACGACCGGCCGGTCCGCTTTGTTACCGACAGAAGGTGCGCCACGCACGGTGCGAAGAGCATCGACCGCGGACATCGAGGCGATGTCGCCGGTCCGGTCCGCGAGTATCGGGGCGGCGACACCAAGCCCAGCGGGCTGGTCGCGACACCTCGGTACGTCGAGCGGACGAGTGGTCATGCAGTGTGCGCGAGTCCCGAATGGCGTGTCAGCGTGCGAGCGTCGACATTCATTATGTGCACAGCGCGAATATAGGTCGCACCAAAATGCATTGCAATACGCAAGTTGAACTCGCACTGAGATCTGCGACACGCGTCGGCCGCGATCGATGGCGTTTGGTGCCCGGCGGCGCGCCGATGTAAGTTGAGAAGGCCGGTCTCCGGGGCGCGGGCGAGCGTCGGTCCGCGACGGTCGCGCCAGCCTGCGGGCCGCTTCCGCACGGAGGGTCGCGGAATGTCAGACACCGCCATCACACTCACGATCGATGCCCGCCCGGTGACCGTCGAGCCGGGGGCGACGATCCTCGACGCCGCGCGCAGCGCCGGCATCGATGTGCCGACGCTCTGCTGGTATCCCAAGCTGCCGACCGTCGGCAACTGCCGGATCTGCCTCGTCTCGGTCGAGGGGACGCCCAAGCTGGTGCCCGCGTGCGCCACCCAGGCGGCGGCCGGGATGGCGGTCACCACGGACTCGCAGGCCGCGGTCAAGAGCCGGCGTGCCGTCCTGAGCATGCTCCTCGAGCGCTACCCGACGGACGCGATCCCGGAGGGCGGGGCGCGCAACGAGTTCGAGCAGCTCGTCCGCCGCTACGATGTGCCGGTCGTGCGTCGGTCCGGCCTTCCCCTCCGTCAGGGCGACACGCGGCACGAGGATCCGGCGATCCAGCATGACATGTCGACCTGCATCCTCTGTACCCGGTGTGTCCGGGCGTGCGAGGACATCCAGGTCGTCGGCGTGCTCGACGTCGCCGAGCGCGGCGAGCACGCGGAGATCATCGTCGGCGCGGACGGGAACCCGGAGCACGCGGGGTGCACGTGGTGCGGCGAGTGCGTCCGCGTCTGCCCGACCGGGGCCATCCACGACATCATCCCGCTTGCCAAGATGGCGGCCGACGTGATGGAGAAGGAGGAGCATCGGGTCCGGTCGGTCTGCCCCTACTGCGGCGTCGGGTGTCAGATCGACCTCTCCGTCCGGGGGAACGACGTCGTCCGGGTGGTGAGCCCGTGGATCGAGGAGTCGACGCCGAACCAGGGGTCGACGTGCGTGAAGGGCCGCTTCGGCACCGACTTCGTCCTGCACCACGATCGCCTGAAGGTGCCGCTCATCCGGCGCGGTTGGCAGCGGATCGACGGCGAGTGGCGGTGGGAGCCGGCGCGGGAGGCTACCGGCAACGGCCATGCGCACTGGGGGCGGCGCGGCGGGCCGTGGCAGGATGTCGAGGAGGAGAGCCAGGCGCGCAAGCGGCGGCCGCGCACCAACCCGCTGCGGACGCTGCCGACCGGTGCGAGCCCGCTGGGCGATCCGCGGGACCGGGTCGCGACGCCTGCCAGCTGGTACGAGCCGTTTCGGGAGGCGACGTGGGACGAGGCGCTGGAGCTGACGGCCCAGCAGCTCTGCCGCCTCCGCGACACATACGGGCCGGACAGCCTGGCGGTGTTCCAGTCGGCGAAGTGCTCCAACGAGGAGAACTACGTCCTCCAGCGCATGTTCCGCGCCGGCATCGGGACGAACAACGTCGATCACTGCACGCGGCTCTGCCACTCCTCGTCGGTGAGCGCGATGCAGCGGGCGATGAACACGAGCGCGGCGTCGGGGTCGATGCGGGAGGTCGAGGAGGACACCGACGTGATCCTGATCCTCGGCGCGAACACGACCGAGTCGCACCCGGTCTTCGGGGCGGCGATCAAGCGGGCGGTCAAGCGTGGGGCGATGCTGATCGTCGCCGACCCGCGACGGATCGAGCTGGCCGCGCGGGCGCACATCCACCTCCAGATGCTCCCCGGCACCGATGTCGCGCTCCTCAACGCCATGCTGCACCACGTGCTCGACCGGGGGTTGGAGGACCGGGCGTTCATCGCGCGGCGGATGCGCGACTTCGAGGCCGTCCGGTCGGCCGTCGCGCCGTACACGCCCGAGCGCGCCGAGGCGATCACCGGCGTGCCGGCGGACCTCATCCGGCGCGCCGCCGAGGCGTATGCCCGCGGCCCCCGCTCCTCGACCCTGTGGGCGATGGGCCTCACGCAGCACCGGACGGGCACGGACATCGTGGCGTCGCTGCTCAACCTCATGCTCGCGTGCGGGATGATCGGCCGGCCGGGGGCAGCGATGATGCCGATCCGTGGCCAGAACAACGTGCAGGGGGCGAGCGACGTCGGTGCGATCCCCATGTCGTACACCGACTACCAGCCTGTCGACGACCCGACCGTGCGGTCGATCTTCGCGGCCGCCTGGGCGGTGCCGGAGGAGCGGCTCTCGCTCCGCCCCGGGCTCAAGGTGACGCAGATCGTGCAGGCGGGGAGCCCGGTGCGGGGCATGTACATCTTCGGCGAGAACCCGATCATCTCCGACCCGGACGTGGCGCACGCCGAGGACTGGTTCCGGTCGCTGGAGTTCCTCGCCGTCCACGATCTCTTTCTGACGGAGACGGCGCGGTACGCCGACGTCGTGCTCCCGGGCTCCTCGTTCGCCGAGAAGACGGGGACATTCGTGAACACGGAGCGCCGCGTGCAACTGGCGCATCGGGCGATCGATCCGCCGGGCGACGCGCGGGAGGATCTCGAGACGCTGATCGAGCTGTCGCGGCGCATCGGGCTCCCGACGCCCTTCCGCTCGGCCGCCGAGGTGATGGAGGAGATCGCGACCGTGACCCCGTCGTGGCGGGGGATCTCGCACGCGCGGTTGGACGGCGGTCCCGGGCTCCAGTATCCCGTCCCCGACGCCGAGCATGGCGGCACGGCCTTCCTCTTCGACGACGGGTTCCCGACCGCGGACGGGAGAGCGGTCTTCATCCCGGTCGAGTATCTCCCGCCCGCCGAGCTGCCGGACGAGCAGTTCCCGTTCGTGCTCAACACCGGCCGCCAGATGTATCACTGGCATACCGGGACGATGACCCGTCGGTCGGTGGCGCTCGACGCGCGTGAATCCACGCCGACGGTGGAGATCGGGCCGGCCGACGCCGCCGAGCTGGGGGTGCGGGACGGCGACGAGGTGCTCGTGACCTCCCGCCGGAACCGGATCCGGATCGCCGTCCGCGTATCGGACCGGGTGGCGCACCACCAGGTGTTCATCCCGATGCACTACCGCGAGGCGGCCGCCAACCTGCTGACCAACCCGGTGCTCGACCCCTACGCGGGGATCCCGGAGTTCAAGGTGTGCGCCGTGCGCATCGAGCCGGTGCCGGTGGACTCGAGGGAGAGGGTGCGCGCGGGTGCGGCGGACCGGCGGCGGCCGGTCGCGGCGGCCGGCGACTGAACGACGCCTGAGCGCGGCCGAGCGCCGCCGCCAGCCGCAGGCCGGAGTCGCGGTCGCCGGTCGCGAGTCGCGGGTCGCCGAGTCGCGGACCCCGAGTCGCGGGCCCGGGGTCGCGGTCGCGGTCGTCACGCCGATATGTTTCCCGCGCGCCGGCGATCGGCGCGCTTTGTCGTTCATCTCCCACCGAGGAGGCGCGTGCGCGCGCTGGTGAAGCGAACGGCGGGTCCGGGGCTGGCGCTCGCGGATGTGCCGGAGCCCGAGATCCGGGACGATGAGGTCCTGATTCGCGTCCGTCGGGCGGGGGTGTGCGGGACCGACCTCCACATCTATACGTGGGATGACTGGGCCCGGCGGCGGGTGAAGCCGCCGATCGTGGTCGGTCACGAGTTCGCGGGAGACGTCGTCCAGGTCGGCCGGTTGGTCACCGACGTCCGCGAGGGAGACCGGGTGACCGCGGAAGGCCACATCGTCGACGGCCGCTGCCTGCTCTGCCGGACCGGCAACTCGCACGTGTGCCCGTACACCCGGATCATCGGCGTCGACCGGGATGGCTGCTTCGCCGACTACATCGCCATGCCGGCGACCAACGTCTGGCATCTCGACCCCGCCATCCCGTACGAGATCGGTGGGATCCACGATCCGATGGGCAATGCGTTTCACACCGCGCTGACGGCCGAGATCCCGGGCGCATTCGTGCTCGTGACCGGGTGTGGACCGATCGGACTGTTCGCGATCGGGATCTGCAAGGCGGCCGGGGCCGCCCGGGTCGTGGCGTCCGATGTGAACGAGACGCGGCTCGCCCTGGCGCGCCGGATGGGCGCGGACGATGCCGTCCACCCCGAAGGGGCGGAGGCGGCCGTTCGCGCGGCGACGGCGGGGCTCGGGGCCGACGTGGTGCTCGAGATGTCCGGGGTGCCGGCCGCCATCCGGCAGGCCTTCGCGCTCGCTCGCGTCGGGGGCCGGGTGCAGATGCTTGGGATCCCTGCCCGGCCGATCGAGATCGACCTCGCCACCGAGGTCATCTTCAAGGGACTCACGATCTACGGCGTGGTGGGGCGCCGCATGTACGACACCTGGATCCAGATGAGTCGGTTCCTGCGGGCGGGGCACTTCGATCCCAGCCCCGTCATCACGCACCGGCTCCCACTGGAGGCGGTCGACGAGGCCATGCGGCTCATCACCTCCGGCGAGGCGGGGAAGGTCGTCTTCGAGATCGCCTAGCGAGTCGCTATCCTATCAGCATGACGACAACGCCGGCGACCCGACCCACGCCTCTCGCGGCGGACCTCGCAGCCGAGCTCGATCAGCTCCGGCGCGACCGCGTCTACAAGCGACTCAACTATCTCGACTCGCCGCAGTCGGCCCGCGTCCAGATGGAGGGGCGGGGCGAAGTGCTCATCCTCTCCTCGAACAACTACCTCGGGCTCTGCGATGAGCCGAGTGTGGTCGAGGCCGGGATCGACGGCCTCCGGCGCTACGGCGCGGGGACGGCGAGCGTCCGATTCATCTGCGGGACGTTCGCGATCCATCGGACCCTCGAGGCGGCGCTCGCCCGCTTCGTCGGGACCGAGGCGTCCTTGACCTTCCTCTCGGCCTGGAACGCCAACGAGGCGCTGACCCCGACGGTGCTCCGCGAAGGCGACTTCGTCGCCTCCGACGCGCTCAACCACGCGTCGATCATCGACTCGATCCGGCTGGCCAAGGCGATCACGAAGTGTACGACCGCCGTCTACAGGCACGGGGATCTCGACGATCTCGTCGCCAAGCTGGAGAGCGCGCGCGGCGCGCGGCGGAAGATCATCTGGACCGACGGGGTGTTCTCGATGGAGGGGAGCATCGCGAAGCTCCCGGAGATCCTCGAGATCGCGCGGCGGTTCGGGGCGGTGGTCGCGCTCGACGACTCGCACGCGACGGGCGTGCTCGGGGCGACGGGCCGGGGGACGGCCGAGCATCACGGCGTGCTCGGCGAGGTCGACATCATCACGTCGACCCTCGGCAAGGCGCTGGGTGGCGCCTCGGGCGGGTTCGTCGCCGGTCCGGCGGTGGTGTGCGACATGCTGACGCAGCGATCGCGCCCGCAGCTCTTCTCCAACGCGCTGCCGCCGACGGTCGCCGCGAGCGCGCTGGCCGCGGTGGAGTACGTCCAGCAGCACCCGGAGCGCGTGCGGCGCCTGCAAGACAACGCACGGTACTTCCGCGAGCAGATCACCGAGGCCGGGTTCAGCCCGCTCCCCGGCGAGACGCCGATCGTGCCGATCATCGTCGGTGAGACCGCCACGGCGATCCGCATGAGCGAGCTACTGCTCGACGAGGGCATCTTCGTGACCGGCTTTGGATATCCGGTCGTGCCGCAGGGCGTGGCGCGGGTCCGGTGTCAGTTGAGCGCGGCCCACACGCGCGACGACATCGATCGCGCGGTCGACGCATTCAAGCGCGTCGGACGGCAGGTCGGGTTGCGGTAGGGCGGCCGCCAGGCCGCCCCGTGTAGGGGCGGCATTCATGCCGCCCGCCGTCCGCCGTTCGGCATGTCACCCGGCCCCGCGTCCCGCGGACACCAACGGAATGGGTTTGTTGGATGGTGCCAGGGGCAAATCGCTTCGCGATTTGCCCCTGGCACCGGGAACGACAACGGCGGGCGTGGAATGACGCGACCGTGGCGGCGTGCGGGCACGCGGGTGCGCGATTGCCCCGGCGCCGGGAACGACAACGGCGGGCGTGGAATGACGCGACCGTGGCGGCGTGCGGGCACGCGGGTGGGTGATTGCCCGGCGCCGCAACACCAACGGCGCGCGCGATGACGGCGCCGCCGTGGGCGCGTGGGACGCACCGGAGGGGCGGCATTCATGCCGCCCGCCAACCGCCCGGCGCCGGGAACACCAACGGCGCGGTGCAACGGTGATGCGGTCGTGGCACATGGCCACGCGGGCACCGGGAACGGCAATGACGGGACGCGATGTCGGTGCCGCCGGGCCGGTGCCGCCGGGCCGGTGCCGTCGGGCCGGTGCCGCCGGGCCGGTGCCGCCGGGCCGGTGCCGCCGGGCCGGTGCCGCCGGGCCGGTGCCGCCGGGCCGGTGCCGCCGTGCGGTGGGCGCGGTGACCGTGCCGCCGGCGACGCGGGGCCGAAGGGATCCGCGCGGGGCGCGGGTCAGTCGTCGGGTAGGCCGCTCGGCTGTGCGACCCGGCAGACGATCCGGATGACCAACCGGCGCCAGCTCTCGATGTCGTCGGAGCCGACCTTCTCCACGCGCGCCTGACAGCGGCCGCCCTCCAGCATCCAGGGCGCCAGCCAGGCCGCGATCTGGAGCGGGACGTGGCCGATCACGTCGCCACCGCGGGCGTGGACCCAGACCGCGGGCACCTCGGCGCACGGCGGATCGGGGCCGAGGATCAACTGGTCTCCCGCCCGCAACCGATGCACGACCTGCGTGCGCTCGCCGAACACCGTCCCGTGCACCGGCGTCCGGAACTCGTCGACGTGCAGCGGCACGACGGCCATGCCGGAGATTACGCCGTCACGACGGTTCCCGGCAAGCTGGGCGGTCCGCACCCGCCGTTGCTGTTCCCGGTGCCAGGGGCAGTCGTGCATCCGCACGCCCACGTGCCCACGGCGCCATCATCGCGCCCGCCGACCGCGGGACGGGCGGGCGATCTGACCGATTTCGCCGCGTGGCGGCTGCGGCCGCGCGCCGTGCCCGATTTTCGCGACACCGGCGGCCCGCGCAGGCCACGCGCCGTCGGCAGATGGACCATGCAGGACGGCGGGCAAAACGGCCGTGACGCCGGGCCCGTTGTCCTCGTCTGACCGTTGAATCGGCGGGGCCGCACGCTCGCCGCCGGGCGCGATGCCCCGGACGCTCTCAATCCACTCTGAGGTCTTGTCATGCGGCTGACTCGTAGCCTGACAACCGGGCTCGCGCTCCTCGCGGCGGTGCCGGCGACGGGCCATGCACAACAGGGGCGCCTGTTCAACAACTCCTGGTTCTGGGGGCTGGGTGGCGGCACGCTGACGTACTGGACCTCGGCCACGGCGCACGCGAACGCGCCGGCCCTGAGCCTCGATTGGCTGATCACGCGCACGCACATGGCCGCGCTCGTGACCTTCGATCAGAGCTTCTTCTCGGCGCGGGGGCTGACGTATACCGACGTCGGCCGGTTGTACAAGGACACGACGTTGACGAACTTCTCCAACATCGGGTACTACGCACAGGCCAAGGTCCGGAACTCGCGCCACATCACGGCGAGCCTGATGGCGTTCCCGGGGCATGGCCCGATCCGCCCGTACATCGGTGCCGGTATCAGCGCCAACTTCATTCAGGGCAGCGTCACGACGTCACCACCGCCGGCCCTCACGCCCGCGGCCCAGTGGTTCCCGAACTACTACGGCTCGCAGTACCGCGACCAGGCCGCCGACTGGGTCAGCCCCGTGATCACGGCCGGTCTCCAGCTCCAACTGAGCCGGTTCTCGGTCTACGGTCAGGGGAAGCTGTTCCCGCTCAGCTACAACCAGTACAACCCGTACTTCTTCACCGACCAGGGCTTCATCGAGTTCCAGGCGGGCATCCGGGTGAACGTCGCCTCGCTGGAGCACCTCTAGCCACTCGGTCCGATCAGCCGCCGCCCGGCTGCGGTCGGGCGAACGGTACGACGCGCATTCCGGCCGGCGTGCGCGAGACCGACGGATGGCCGCGGATGAAGTAGCGGTGTAGCGCGGCGGCGGCCTGCGTGACGCCGATGCGCGGCGACACGGCGACGTCGGTGTCAGCGACGGACGCGCCGCGACGCACCAGGAGGGGCGGCTCCCAGAGCGGGCGCCCGCTCCAGGACCCATCGATGCCGAGCGCCGCGCAGAGCTTTCCGGGCCCGTTGGTGAGGTCCGTATCCCGACGCCTCGTGCGCGAGCCACCGTCAGTCGGGCCGGCCCCGGCGGTGGCGCGTGCGCCCCAGCGGCGGAGACGCATCAGCTCGACGCCCTCCACCGGCTCCACCGCCCGGATGAGCACCGCGGCGCCGGAGCCATGGTGCACGGCGACGGCGTTGACACACCAATGCATCCCGTAGATGAAGTACACGTACGCCGTGCCGGGCGGTCCGAACAGATCGCGCGTGCGCGACGTGAGCCCGACCACGGCATGGCTCGCCGGATCGTGCGGGCCGAGGTAGGCCTCCGTCTCGACAATCCGGCCGCTCGCGCGTCCCTCACGCGAGTCCGACTCGAGCACGGCGCCCAGGAGCTCTCGAGCCACGACATCGACATCGCGCTCATAAAAGGCGCGCCCCAGGGGCAGGTGCTCCAGGTCCTCCCTGCGCTCCCCGCGCTCCCTGCGCTCCCCGCGCTCCCTGCGCTCCCCGCGCTCCCCGCGCTCCCCGCGCTCCCCGCGCTCCCCGCGCTCCCCGCGCTCCGCGCGCTCGGCCCGGGCGGCTCGCGGCAGCTTCACCGCCTCGGGCGCGCGGCGCCTAGCGGTCCGCTCGGTCGGCGCCCTTGGACGCCGCGCGGCTGCGCCCCCCTCGCTTGGGCCGCGTAGCGCCCTCGGCGCCCGAGGCGGCGGCCGCTGGCGCGGCGTTGGTCGATGCGCCCGCGGAGGTCGCGGCGCGACCGCCGGCACGCTTGGCGCGTGGGCGGGAGCGGGGACGCTTCGCCGCCCGACCGTGAGTCGCCGAGGACGGTGACGTATCGGCGACCTCGGGCGCGGGGGCGCTCGTCGCGGCACCGGTGTGACCGGCGTCGACCTGGGGGGCCGCCAGGTCGGCCGGAGCCCCCGACTCGGGCATCGGGGTGGGCACCACCGGCGACGCATCGGCCGCCGCCGTGGATCGGAGATCGGCGGCCCCGCTTCGCCCGGTGCCGATCGGGCCGACGTCGACCACACCGAGTGTGAGCAGCTCGGGCGGTGGCCCGCTGATCCGCGCGGCCCCGCCACCGCGCCGCGTCGTCCGCAGTCCGAGCCCGCGGGGCAGCGCGGGGCTCACCGGCGCCTGGGGTGCCACGAAGAGGCCTGGCGTCCCACCGGCGGCGGCGGCACCCGTGTCCCCCCCGCGCGCCGCCACCGCCTGGTTGAGCTGCTGCGCGACCGGCGTCGCGGCGGCGGCAAGGGCGACGGTGTAGTCATCACCCTGCCGGCGGAGATCGATGACGTTGGCGTCATGCGCGTCACGCAGAATGCGCGAGAAGTTCCGATCGCCGAGGCTCTCGCTGTCGCGCCCGAGCAGCTCGAAGGCGCGGGCGCGGACATCGGACGCGAGCGCCGTCTCGTCATCGCGCACGAGCGAGGCGACCGCGCGCCGCACGAGCGTGAACGCCTCATCGCGCGTCAACCGCTCGCCCGAGGCTCCGATCGCCGGTGCCGCGCTCGTCGCGGCCTGCGTGTCCTCGATCCGCGGAGCCTCGCCCGCCCCCGATCCCTCGTGGACCGCCGGGAACTCCCCGGTGTCGGCCGGCGGCTCGGCGAGGGTGAGCGTGGCACTCGAGTCGCGGGGGCCGCGGCCCTCACGCCCACGCCCCCGCCCGCGCCGTCCACGGCGCCCGCGCTCCTCGCGCTCGGCCGCGCGCTCCGGTGCCCGCCCGTCAGCCACGCCGGCGGCGTCCGCCGCGCCACCCTGCGCTCCGGCGTCGAGCGTCCGCGACCCATCGGTACCCGGGGGGGCGACCTCGAGCTGACCGTTCTCGAGCTTCGTGAGCGTCAACAGGCCGCGCTGCGCCGCCTCCTGCACGAAGCGCGAGAACTTCGACATCCCGAGGTTCTTCTCATCGAAGCTGCTGTCGATGTCCTGCATGACCTGCTTGAGCCGATCCGCGCGCATGACATCGTTGTTGCGCTGCATGCGGGCGATCCCCTCACTCACCAGCTCCCATGGATCGCGCCGGACGCCGCCCTCATCCGTCTCCGTGTCCGCCCGCACCAGACCGGCGAGCGTGTTGTAGCTGTAATACTCGTCGCAGTTCATGACGAGCAGGTCGCTCGACGACTCGCGGATCCCGACGCCGATCACGTACTTGCCGTACTCCTTGAGCTTGATGACGAGCGTCGAGAAGTCCGAGTCGCCCGAGAGCAGGATGTAGGTCCCGATCTCGGGGCGGGTGAAGACCAGCTCCAGGGCATCGATGGCCAGCCGGATGTCGGTCGCGTTCTTCTTGGACGACCCGTACGCCGGCGCCATGATCATGTCGATCGACGACTCGGCGAGCGGCGCGACATACTGCGGGTAGCGCCGCCAATCGGCGTAGGCGCGCCGCAATTGCACCTTGCCCTTGATGATGTCCGACGCGAGGAGGTTTCTGAGCTCCGTCTGGAGGTCGGAGCGGATCCCCATCGTGACGTTGTCGAAATCGATGAGGAGGGCGGCGTTTGGCGCGTAGGTCAGTGGCGCGGCGATGGCGACCGGGTGCGACAGCGATGGAGACGGGGGAGTGGCGGCCGGTCCGCGTGCCGGACGGTGGACCGCAGCGCCGGGACGGGCCGGCGAATGGCGGGGGGAACGTGAATGCATGTACGCGTCGTGAAAACTTGGAGGGCGGCCCCGCCGAGCACGACCGAGCGTGTCGAGACGCTCATGGAGTGGGGGCGGGGCGAGGGGTGGGTCACCCTTTCTGCCGTATCGGGCGTAATGTACCCGCGCACCGGGAGATGGGTAAGGTTCCCGGCCCGACGACCCCATAGTTGGCCCGGACCCCCGTCGATATACTGGTCCCATGGCGCCCCCGCGCTTTCGCACGCGCCTCTTCGTGACACTCTCGCTCTTCGCCGTCGTGCCGGCGGCGGTCCTCACGCTCCTGTGGGCCACGACCCTGAGCACCGCGCTGCCGCTGCTCAGTGGGAGTGCCGCATGGGATCGCGTCGCGGCGAGCGGCGAGCGGGCGTTGGCGGCGGCGCGCGCCGATTCGCTCTCACCCCGGACGCGAGCGGCGCTCGCGGCCCACGAGCAGGAGCTGACGCTCTCGGTCACCGAAGCGCGCCGATACCAGTACCTCGCCACGCGGGCCGTGCCGGTCGTGCTCGCCACGGCGGCAGGCGCGCTGGTCCTCCTGGCGGTCGTGGCCTCGCGCGTGGCCGGGCATCTCGCCCGCCAACTCAGCCGACCACTCGACGAGCTGGTGGGATGGACCGACCGGATCGCGCGCGGCCTGCCGCTCCCGGCTGGCCCGCCCCGCCGCGGCGCACCGGAGTTCGCTGTCCTGCGGTCGCGCATGCAACGGATGGCCGGCGATCTCGAGGCCGGCCGGGCCCGGGCCCTGGAGGCGGAGCGGCTGCGCGCGTTCCGGGAGACGGCGCGACAGGTCGCCCACGAGCTGAAGAATCCGTTGACCCCGATCCGCCTCGCCATCGCGCGCCTCGAGCGTGACGTGCCGCCCGTGCTCCGCGACCCCGTCGAGGTGCTGGCCACCGAGTCGGCGCGGCTGGAAGCGATGGCCCGGAGCTTCTCGCAGTTCGGTCGCCTGCCGGAGGGGCCGATGGCCGAGATCGACGTCGGGGAGATGGTGCGCTACACGGCAAAGACGACCGTGCCGCCGCACCTCGATGTGACGGTCCACATCGACGATGACGTCCCCCTCGTGCGCGGCCACTACGACGCCCTGGCCCGCGCCTTCTCGAATGTCCTGCTCAACGCGTGCGACGCGTGCGGCCCAGGGGGCGAGGGAGCGCGCGGGGGTCGGGTCGCGGTCCGGGTCGAGACCACGACGATGACCCCCCCGAACGGCGTCGAGCCAGTTCCGGCCGTCCGCCTCTCGGTGCACGACACCGGCGCGGGCATCGCGCCGGATCAGCTCGGCCGGGTGTGGGAGCCCTATGTGACCCACAAGCCGGGGGGCACCGGCCTCGGACTCGCGATCGCTCGGCAGACCGTGGAAGCCCACCACGGTGCGGTGGAGCTGGTGAGCACGCTCGGCGTGGGCACGTGCGTCAGCTTCACTCTGCCGGCGGCCCTCGACTCACTGGCGCCGGCGGCGCCGGCGGCGCCGGCGGGGTCGGGGGGGGACGGCTCGGGCCGGGTTGGCAGGTGAGCGGGTCGAGTCCCACCGCGGCGCCCGCGGCCGCGGTCGGTACGTCCACGGCGCAGGTACCGATCGGTGACAGGATCACCGTCACCGGCGCGGGACCCGGCGGCGCGATCTGCCCTCCGGCGATCACGCCCGGTGACGGGGACCCCGCGCCTTCCATGCGCCAGCGACCGGAGGCGTCGATCCGAAGATAGACGACCTCGCCCCGACGGGCCGCGGCCTCTCGCGCCGCGAGCATCAGCTGCTCCAGCGCGGGGCGAGCGGGCGCCGGCGCCCGGATCGCCGGTGCGACGACTGCGGCGACGAGCCCGATGAGGCACAGCACGACCAGCAGCTCGAGAAGGGTGACGCCCGAGCGGCGCGGTCGTGCGCAGCCGCCGTGCGTCACCGCCAGTTGGTCACGTCGGCGTCGTCCCCGTCGCCGCCGGGCTGTCCGTCACGCCCGAGCGACCAGAGGTCGTAGCCGGCGGCGTTGTGCTCTCCGGGGCTCATGTAGTTGTATGGCCGGCCCCACGGGTCCGCGGGCACTGCCTTCTGGAGATACGGACCCGCCCAGTTGGATGGCACCGGCTCGCGCGTCGGGCGCGCCTGGAGTGCGTCGAGCCCCTGGTCGGTCGTCGGGTACGAGCCCGTGTCGAGCCGGTAGTTGTCCAGCGCCGTGGCCAGGAGCTCGATCTGGGTCCGAGCCGTGGCGCTCTTCGCCTCCGAGACCCGACCCATGATGCGGGGCCCGACGAGCCCCGCCAGGAGTCCGATGACGACAATGACGACGAGAAGCTCGATGAGCGTGAAGCCGGACCGACGAGCGACACGAGACGGACGCATGGCGCACCTCAGAAGCGGTTGAGATTGATGCCGTAGATCGCCTGGAGCATCGCGAGTGCGACGAAGCCGACGAGTCCGCCGAAGAGGAGGATCATGGCCGGCTCGATGAGGGCCACGAGCAGACGCAGGGTTCGTCGAACCTCGGCGTCGTAGGCGTCGGCGACCCGGAGACAGAGCTCGTCCAGCCGCCCGCTCTCCTCACCGACGGCCAGTAGCTGCTGCGCCAGGGGCGGGAGCGCGCCGGCCAGCGCGGTCGCGAGCGCGCTCCCGCCGGACACGGCGGCCACCGCCCGGTCGAGCACCTCGCGGATGGCGGCGTTCGAGACGGACGCCCGCGTGATACCGAGCGCCGGGAGCACCGGCATGCCACTCCCGAGCAACAGACCGAGCGTGCGGGCGAAGCGGGCCGCGATGTACGTGCGCTCGAACTCGCCGACCCAGGGGATCCGGAGCCTCGCCGTGTGCCAGCGCTGGCGCACGCGCGGCCGAGCCAGGATGCGAGGGACCGCGTACAGCGCCGCCGCACCGAGGAGGAGCCACGCCCACCAGCCACCGGTCACGACGGCGCTCGCGCGCATGAGGAAGCGCGTCGTCGCCGGCAACTGGCCCCCGGCGTCGGCGAGAACGCTCGCGAACTTCGGAACGACGAAGCCGAGGAGGATCGCGAGGCCGACGGTGGCCACGACCGACATGAGCGCCGGATACAGCAGCGCCGACTGCACCGTGGAGCGCAGCTCGGCACTCTCCTCGAGATGCTCGGCCACCCGCTCGAACACGGTGTCCAGGCACCCGGTCGACTCGCCGGCCGCCACCGAGGCGACGACGAGCGGATCGAAGTAGCGGGGATGGCGGGCGAGCGCGTCCGCGAGGCTGCCGCCCCCCTGGATCGCGCGGCGAAGCTCCGCGATCGTCGCCGCCAGCCCGGCATGCCCCGCGTGCCCGCCGGTGAACATGAGCGTGCGATCGAGCGGCACCCCGGCGCGGAGCAGCGTCGCCGTGCTCCGCGCCCACAGGGTCACGGCGGCGCGGCGTCCGAGGCGCCGATCGGCGCGATCCCCGGTGACCGACGCCACTTCCTCGACCGTCACCGGGTAGAGTCGCTGCTCGCGAAGCGCTCCGAGCAGCTCCGGGCGTGACGGGGCCCGCGCCGTGCCCTCGATCAACTGTCCGGACGGCGTGACGGCGCGATACCGGTAGGCGGTGGTCATCGTGCCTCGTCGCGCGTCACGCGAATGACCTCCTCGAGCGTCGTCAGTCCGACGCAGGCGGCCGCCCAGCCCGACGCCCGGAGCGGCACCAGCCCGTCCGCCCTCGCCTGCGCCCGAAGGGCGGTAACCGGCAGCCCCGACAGGATGCGCGCCCGCGTCTCGTCCGTGATGCGCATCAACTCGTAGATGCCGGTCCGCCCCCGATACCCGGTCCCGCTGCACGCCTCGCAGCCGCGACCTCGCCGGAACTGGGGGCGCGGAAGGTCGCCGCGGATCCCGTCGAAGTCGGCCAACAGCTCGGCGGCTGGGCGGTACTCCTCCGCGCAGGCCGCGCACACCATCCGAACGAGGCGCTGGGCGAGGATGCCGGTGACCGTCGCCGTGACGAGGTACGGCTCGATCCCCATGTCGACCATCCGCGCGACCCCGCTCGGTGCATCGTTGGTGTGCAACGTCGACAGGACCAGATGCCCGGTCAGCGCCGCCTGGATCGCGATGTCGGCGGTCTCGCGATCGCGCATCTCCCCGACCATGATCACGTCCGGATCGTGCCGAAGGATCGACCGCAGGGCGGCCGCGAAGGTCAGGCCGGTCTTGGGGTTCACCGGGATCTGGGTGACCCCCTCGATCTGATATTCGACCGGATCCTCCACGGTGACGATCTTCACGGCGGGCGCGTTGAGCCGCGTGAGCGCGCCGTAGAGCGTCGTCGTCTTCCCCGATCCCGTCGGTCCGGTCACGAGGATGATGCCGTGCGGCTGGCGGATCAGCCGCTCGAGCTCGCGCTGCACGGTCTCGCCGAGCCCGAGGTCGTCGAGATCGCGCACGCCGGCCCCGCGATCGAGCACGCGCAGGACGACGCCCTCGCCGTGCAGCGTGGGCGCGATGGACACCCGCAGGTCGAGCTCACGATCCGAGAGGCGGAGGCGGATCCGACCATCCTGGGTCAGGCGCCGCTCGGCGATGTTCAGCCCCGCCATGATCTTGAGGCGACTGATGACCGCCGCCTGGAATTGCCGCGGCGCGTGCGATACGTCCTGGAGCACCCCATCGATGCGGTAGCGCACGCGGAGCCCATCGGGAACCGTCTCGATGTGAATGTCGCTGGCGCGGGCGCCGAGTGCCTCGAGGATCATGAGGTTCACGAGCTTGATGACCGGCGCCTGATTGGCGAGCGCGCGCACGTCGTCGATCGCATCGTGCTCCGCGGACAGGAGCACGAGGTCGGCTCCCCGAAGCTCCGTGCCTCCGGAGTCGGCGGCCGCCGTCGATTGGACGGACAGGATCGCGGCGTGCACCTCCGCCGCCGGCGCCGCGACGACCCGGACCCGCCGGTCGTAGACCCAACAGAGCTCGTCGAGCACGGTCGGGTCGACCGCGTCGCCGGCGGCAATCACCACCTCCGTCTCGGTGAGCGCGACCGGCAGGAGCCGGTGCTCCTCCCAGTAGGCGGCCGAGAGGCGCTGCGCGAGGTGACCGGCGGCCGCCGACCGGAGATCGGCCGGCGACGGATCGCGCTCCATCGCGTGGACGGCGCCGGCGGCATCGGCGCTCGGCGGGCGGTCGGACGAGGGCGCGCCCGCCGCACTGGGCGCGCGGGCCGACGCGGCCACCGCGGGGGCGGGAGGTGTCACGGCGATGGGATTCGCCGGGGCGGCACGGAGTCGGCCGGGTGGACCTGCGGCCCGAGCGCGCTGTCGAGGGCACGCCGGGACGCGGGGAGCTGCCGCCGCTCTTCCTGGAGCAGCGAGTCCGCCTGCTCGTCATCGAACACCACGTGCGGCGTGACGAAGATCGCGAGCTCGGTTCGCGACCGGGTCGTCGTGCGATTGCGGAAGAGGCCACCGACGAGCGGCAGGTTCTCGAGGACGGGGACGCCCGATTGGCTGACCTGCTTGGAGTCGCCGATCAGGCCCCCAATGATCATGGTCGTCCCGCTCTTCACGATCGCACTCGTCTCCGCCTCGCGCGTGCTGATGACGGGCGCGTTCAGCGCGGCGGCGATCGTCTGCGTGGTGAGGGCGCTCACCTCCTGCAGGATCCGGAAGGTGACGTAGCCATCGGCGTTCACGGTCGGCACGATCGTGAGCTGTGTCCCGACCTTGCGAAACTCGACCGTCTGGGCGACGACGACGTTGAGACCCGTCTGGGTCGAGGAGTTGAACGGCACCTCACTCCCCACCAGGATTCGCGCCTGCTCGTTGTTCAACGCGAGGACACGCGGGGTGGAGAGGACCTGAACCCGATTGTGCGCGGCGAGCGCCTGAAGGATGGCCTGCACGTTCACGCCACCCACCAGCCGGACCACCCGCAGCCCCAGTTGCTGCGGCGCGGCCAGCGCCGAATCGGTGAAGACCTGCGGCCCGAAGCCCGCCGTCAGGCCGCGTGTGGGAGCGAAGAGCTGCCAGTTGATGCCGTACTGGGTCGTTCGATCGAGCTCCACCTCGGCGATCAGCACCTCGAGCAGCACCTCGGGCGGCCGGACGTCGAGCGCGTCGATCGTCTCCTGGAGAACGGGGAAGTTGGGGGGTGCGGTCCGGACCACGAGCGCGTTCGTCGCCTGGTCCGGCACGATCATCGTCTGCCCGACCAGGCCGCCCCCGGGCGCATCGCCGGCGCCGCCGGCCGGGGGACGGGCGGCCGCGATCGGGGCCGGTGGCGGCACGTCCGCACGTTGCTGGGACGCCTGGAGATCGCGCCGCCGAAACGTCTCGAGCTCCGATGACAGGCCCCGGTCCTCCAACGCCTGGACGCGAACGCGCTCGGGCGCGGCCGCCACCGTCGCGCCGAACACCTGCCCGAGCGTGCCGGCGAGCTCGGTCGCGCTCGCGTGCTTGAGCGGATACACGTAGGTGCGAAGGCCGGACTCGCCACCGGTCTTCACGTCGAGCTGATGCAGCAGGTCGAGATCCCGCGCGACGTCGGTCCCGCGGTCGGTGATGAGGACGGCGTTCGACCGGGGCACGGGCTCGATGCGCGCCGACTTGCTCGCGGTCTGCTTCAGGAGCGCCACCGCCTCGTCCGCTCGCATGTAGTCGAGCGGAACGATCTGCGTGATGAGGCCGAGCGGCGGCGGCGTCGGGAGATCCTTGCCGACCCGGATCGGCCCGGTCGCCGGCCGCTTCGCGTCCGGCAGCACCTGCGCGACCGACCCGGTCTGCACCAGCACCAGGCCTTCGCTCTCGAGAATCGACTCGAGGACTGCCCCGACCTGCGCCGCCGGGATGGGCTCGGGTGTCTGGAAGGTGATCCGTTTGCCGGGGACGTCCGTCAGCACGACATTCACGCCGACCGTCGCCGCGAGGCTACGAATCACGTCGCCCAGGTCGGCGTTGACGTAGTTGACGCGAACCATGTCGGGCTGCTGCGGCCAGGCGGTGCCCGCCGCTCCGAGCAGCAACCCGACCGCCACGAGGCACCGCCAGCGGCTCACGGGCGGCGTCCCCCGGCGGGCGGGAGTCGCAGCACGAGCGGGCCCTCCGGGCGCTCGACGACCACGGTCGTCGCGGTGATCGACGCGATCGACCCGCCGGCCACCCGGTCACCGGGCCGGTAGAGTGCGGCGTGTCCCGGAGCTCCCCCGGCCGCAATGAGGGCCAGGGCTCCGTGGGTCGACACCGAGACACCCAGCAGATGGAACGCGGGGTCCGCACCCTTGTCGGCTGGCGGACGTGGTCGTGGCGCGGGCGCGTCTGCCGTCTGATCGGGCGTGAACCGCACCGTCGGCGGCGTCCGTGTCGGTGAGAAGACATCGCCGGCAACGATCGGCGCGTACCGCGCCGAGTCCGTGGGCGGCGGGGCCGGACGTGGCACCCGGCGCGCCGCGGGCTCGGGGACGGGCGAGCCGCGCGCCCGGTGGAGCTCGCGCGCCCGGCGCAGGTCGGGAACCGGAGCCGTGGCTCGAAGCGATGCACCGAGCGTCACGAACCCCACGGCCGTCCCGTACAGCAGTCGGCGCACGGTCATCGACCCGCCGGCGACGTCGGATAGAGGCCATGCGCCCGGAGGGTCCACGTCAGGAGCCGATCACTGCTCTGGACCAGGGTCCGACGCACGGCCATCTCGTCGACCACGAGCAACCGCCCGCCGTGCTGCACACGGTCGAGCAGACCGACGAGCCCATAGATGTCGCCCTGGCCCTGGACGGTCATCGGCAGGGCCAGAAGCCCCGAGCTGTCGGGGGTCGGTTGGCCGGCGACGTCGACCCGGTCGAGCTGAACGCCCGCCTGCTGCGCGTACTGTCGGAGGAGCACCTGAAGCGACGCCGCCGCGAGCGGTGGCGTGCCGCCGACGGTCAGGAGCGCCATCACACGCCGGCCGGCATCCCGCTCGTCGGCGGCGGCGCGGCGCAGCTCGTCCTCGCCGCTCACGAGGGCGTCCAATCGAGTGGCACGGTCGCGATTTGCCGCGATGATCCGCTCGCGTGCCTGCCATCGCTGGAGTCCCGGCAGGACGCCATACGTTGCCCCGGCGGCGGCCAGGAGCACGGCCACCCCGGCGGCGACGACGAGCCGCTCACGCCGACTAAGGGGCCGGAGCGAATCGGAACGCAACGGAGAAGCTCTCATACGTGTGATCGCCCACCCGGGCGCGGTTGTTCGCCGAGAGGACGCGGACATTCTGGAAGCGAGCATCGCCGGCCAGCGCCTCGGTCACCGCTTCCGCCTGCGATGCGTAACCCTCGACCTGCCAGTCACCGCCACTCAGGTCGAGCGACCGGAGCTGCGCATCCCGGGGCAACCGCGTGGAGAGCGCCAGCAGCACGCCCAGCGGATCGGGTCGCGTCCGCTCGATGCGCGCGAGCGCCTCCGTGCGGCGCCGCAGCGTCTCGAGCTCGGTCCGGAGCGCCAGCACGGGCGCGGCGCGCACTTCGAGCCTCTGCACGAGTGACTCCGTGGCACGGACCGCGGCGGCGCGGCGCGCGTCCAGCGAGAGCGCCGCGAACAGCGCCGACGCCGCGCACGCGAGTGCGGCCGCGGCGAGCCGCCCGCGCCGCCGCGCCAGGAGGCGAGTGCCGAGTGCCGGTGGCACCAGCGTCCCGCTCAGGTCCCCCACCTCCTCGGCGGTCACGCCGTAGGCCGACAGGTACGCCGGTGGCACCCCCCGCACCGCCGGGAGCGGGCGGATCGGGTAGCCGCCGAGGGCATCCGTGAGCGCGGCCGCGCACCTGTCGTCCCAGGGCGCGAGGTAGACCGCCCCGGCGAGTGGACGGTCGGCGAGGGCCCGGGCCGCGTCGAGGAGCGACCCGTAGATGCGCCTCGCGCTCTCGACCACGCGCCCGCGGACGGTGACGACGCTCACGCCCTGGTCGCCGTCGTCGAGCACGGCGACGGCGTCACCGATGCCCGCATCGGCGAGCGCACGCGCAAGGGATGCGGGCCCGGGCTGCACGAGGTCGACCGGCCCCAGCTCCGCAAATGCCTCCGTCCAGGCGGTGAGGCGGCGTTCCGGCGCGGCGTACGCGAGGCCGTCGTGCCCGACCGCCACCACCAGCTCCTCGCCCTGCACGGGAAAGAACCGCTCCGGCACGAGCCGCATCACCTGTCGGCGGGCTTCCGGCGGAGCGGGCGGGAGCTTCACGCGCTTGGCGTGGAGTAACGGCAGACGCACCGTGAGCCGCACCCGCCCCCTCAGACGTCTCCGCCCCCCCCCCCCCCCCCCCCCCCCCCCCCCCCCCCCCCCCCCCCCCCCCCCCCCCCCCCCCCCCCCCCCCCCCCCCCCCC
>Ga0070738_10000794_pt1 | contig 79458 bp, 63 predicted proteins | sample Coa_R2_2_FD_66446 | JGI IMG/M metagenome (GOLD analysis project Ga0070738, IMG submission 66446) | Surface soil microbial communities from Centralia Pennsylvania, which are recovering from an underground coalmine fire - Coalmine... | ecosystem: Environmental > Terrestrial > Soil > Unclassified ...
CGTGAATGTAGGAAATTTCCTTTAGCTTAAGCGCTCCTTCGAGTGCGACCGGATAATTGTATCCACGGCCCAGGTAGAGGAAGTTGGCTGCGTCCTTGAATATTTCTGCGATCTCGGTGATCTGGCGCTCGGTGGAGTCCAGCGTTTGCTGCACTTTGTCAGGAATTTGAAGCAGTTCACGGATCATCGAGCGGCCATCGACGACGGAGAGGTGCCGCATGCGCCCGAGCATGATCGTTAACAACGCGAGCACGGTAAGCTGTGATGTAAATGCTTTTGTCGAAGCAACGCCGATCTCTGGTCCCGCATGAATGTAAACGCCGGCATCGCTTTCGCGGGCGATCGTGGAGCCGACCACATTCACGATACCGAGAGCAAGCGAGCCTTTGCGCTTACCTTCGCGAATAGCCGCCAACGTATCCGCCGTTTCGCCCGATTGGCTGATCGCGAACATCACATCCTCATCATCGACAATAGGATTGCGATAGCGAAACTCGGAAGCATACTCAATTTCAACTGGCACGCGAGCATATTGCTCGATCATGTATTTGCCGATGAGGCCCGCATGGAAGCTGGTGCCGCACGCCGTAATGATCAAGCGTTTTGCGCGGCGAAGATCCTTCAAGTGATTTTGGAGTCCACCGAGGATAACGTTACCCTCTTCCTCGATCACGCGTCCACGCATTGCATCGGTGATCGTGCGTGGCTGCTCGTGGATCTCTTTGAGCATGAAGTGCGCGAAGCCACCTTTCTCGATCGCCTCGAGCTCCATGTCAATGACCTCGACCGGCTTCGTGATCTCGATGTTCGAGATCGTGCGCGTTTTGATGCCGCTGCGAGAAACAGTCGCCATCTCATTATCGGAGAGGTAGATCACCTGACGGGTATGAGCGATAATAGCTGCCGCATCGCTCGCGACGAAATACTCATTATCGTTGCCAACACCAATGACGAGCGGCGAACCCTTACGTGCGCAGACGATCTCATTCGGATCGTCGGCAGCGATGACCGCGATACCGAATGCCCCCACGACCTCGTTAAGCGCCAAGCGTACCGATTCGGTCAGATTATGATTCTGAGAATAAAACTCTCCGATCAAGTGCGCTAAAACTTCCGTGTCGGTCTCGCTTCGAAAGGAATGACCGCGAGCGATGAGGCGGTCGCGGATGTGGGCATAGTTCTCGATGATGCCATTATGGATAATGGCTATCTTGTCATTCTGATCGGTGTGTGGATGCGAGTTAACGTCGCTCGGAGCACCGTGTGTCGCCCAGCGAGTGTGTCCGATTCCGATGGTCGAATGGAGTGGCTTGTTCGCGGCGATCTCTTCTAAGTCAGTTACTTTTCCTTTACACTTCTCGATAATGAGGCGCGTCGAAGTGACAAGTTCGGCGCTGTGCCCATTGCTGGTCGAAACGGCGCGGGGAAGTTCTTCCAGCAATGCCAGTCCGGCGGAATCATAGCCGCGATATTCAAGCCGTTTCAGGCCTGAAAGCAAGATCGGGGTGGCTTCCCGATTACCGACATATCCAACGATTCCGCACATAGGCTCTTCTAATTATAAATGGAAAAGACGTCTAACGCCACCGTAAGACGAATTACGTACCGGAATGTTCCGACTGTGAAAAATAAATGGACTAACGAAAGGCACCGGCCAGCGCTGTAGGACCATCGTTATCAATGAAAGCCACTTGCTGCCTGCCATAAAAAAGCAAGAGCGGAGGCAAGTGGGGTGCCTCCGCTCTGTACTATGCTGTTAGATACGGATCAGTTGACGTTCCAGATCCGAATTTCTGAGTTGTAGATTGCGGCCGCTAGCTTGCCATTCGAGCATGCCGCGACAGCGTATGATGTGCCGAGCGTCACGGCGGCGGTAAATAAGTGAGTTGGTGTTCCATCCGTGATCTTGAACAGACCGACGGTATTCCCTCCGCCTGACTGATACTGTGCAAGGAAGGTAGCATTATCATTCATAATATCATAGGAGCTCGCATACGATTGCGCGATCGTACCAGTCGTTAGCGTTTGACCTGTTTTGAGATTGTAAAACGTTAGTGTATTGCTGTAGTCAAATCCGACAATTGAGCCATCCGGCGATGTGCGGATAGCAGATGAATAGTAATAAGTACTCATCGGGATAGAATTTACCGATTTGTCGGTGGCAATATCCCAATAAAGGATTTGATTGTAAGCAAACAATACGAGTTGAGTGCCGTTGGCAGCCATTCCTAAAATATAGGCGTAAGAAGGACCTGATAGCTTTTTTACGATCTTCCCTTGCGCTATATTATAATCGCATAAGCCAAGCGCCGGACCTTTAGCAGAGTCCGTTGAGGAGAGATATATTTCCTGGCCGTTATCGGAAAAGATCGCATAGTTGGAGTTCAAGCTCGCGGCCGTTAACCGAGTGCCATTTAATTGCCAACAATCGACGACGCCGCCATACGTTTCGATGGGGGGCATGCGCGGTCCACCTTGAGATGGCGAGGTAATCGTAAGAAGCTTTGTGCCGTCCGGACTAAATTTAATACTGGCTAACTTCAGCGGGCTGGTTACTGCTGTAAATTGCGATATTTTATTTCCGGTATTTGCATCAAGTACGATAACATCCGTACCCGTGGCATTGGCAGTCGCTATTTTCGATCCGTCCGGACTGAAGGTAAGCACGTAACCGTAGGTGCCGGGAATATCAATACGGATTTCATTCGTTTGATTACCGCATACAACGATAGGGGGAATACTCGAAAGTGCACCTTCGCTACCTGCTGTAATTGTTTGCGGTTGTGCCACGGCACCCGATGCAGCTGTTGCGGCAACCGAGATCGTTTGTGAGGCCGGAGCGACCAGCTTGAATTGCCCGTCCGTTGAATAGACGTAATTAACGCCGCCGTTAAAGGAAGCGATGACCATGCCGGCCGTTTGCTGATTATTACAATCGACGAGCGACCCTTGCATGTAGCTCGGGCATGGTGAATTCAGTCCGATATCACCAAGATTGAGTGTTCCGTTGGCTGGTGCGTCGATCGGGATAGGAGTGCTGGTATAATAAATGCCATTATTTTCGCTTGCAAGCACTTGCATAACGACTTGAGTAGGCATGTGAGCGGGTACCCGCACGCTGAAATTACCACCGCCGTCGGTTATGACATTCGGTTGTCCGCCTTCAACGTAGGCCCCAAAGTTTACCTTCACTCCAGGTATTGGAACATCATTACAAACAATGCGGCCCGTAACGATACCGTAGTCGCAACGCATGTCGTAATTCCAGAACGTGAAGTGCTGCACCGTGCCGGAATACGTAGTGCCGGTCTTGGTTGCGCTTCCTTCTTCTTTCCACAACCCGAGTGTTTCGTCGAAATACCAAAGCGGTACAGAACTCGGCGCTACCGACTGCTGACCAGCAGTAATAGGTACTGATATCGTAGCGGGTGAGCCAGGTGCTGGTTGAAGCAGTTCGTTATTGGGTCCGCGCAGCTCTGCTGCCATCACTCCGTATGACCACAGTCCCGTTCGCGATCCGTCGGCATTTTGCGCCATCATGTCACCCGGGAAGAGCGTCGAGAAATTTTGGTTGCCTGGATCTAAGTGTTTAGCATAGATCGTAACCGGCCCGCTAACGGGAGAGCCACTTGCGTTCACAACACCACCGGGTGCAAGAATAAGCTTCGCACCGGTCGAAAATGTGACGGTGCCACCACTTGCTGCGTTGACAGTGCCGACCGCAACTTTTGTAGCGAGCCGTACCGGTAAATAGGTAACGCCGTTCGCTGTTGGAATTCCGGCGCGCGCGCCATCGAAGTAACCACCTTTTTGCGCGATAACGAACGCTCGGCTCGATGGGACGGAGACATTGTGAAAACTGAAAAGACCGTTCGCATCGGTGATCGCGGTCGAACCGGCGGTGGTAACGGTTACGCCGCTTACCGAAGCGCCCGATTCATCAGTGACTTGCCCGACGATGGTCGTAGTGACCGGCTGGCCATCCGTTGGCCCGTTCGGCGTTTCTAACTTTCGGCATCCATTGGTAAAAATGCCTGCGACCGTAACGATCGCAACCATCACTAATAATTGCTCTCGAAACGTACGCTTTAGAGTGAGTAGGGAAGGAAAGTGTATCATAGTTGTAGGGGTTCAATCATTTTCCGAGGGAGCGCACCGTGCGGTCCTGAAAGAGAATGCTTTAAAAGGGCGAAAGTTACAGTGGGACGTGGACAGCCCTAAAAAGGGAGTGCTTGTGCATTCATACGGGTTAGTCGAACGTCCATAATTGACTCCGTATTATGCAGAAATTGTCTCCAATTCGAATATTGTATAGTGTTGTTCTGCTCTCGATTGGCATTCTGAGCACTCGTTCGGCAGCGCAGACAGTAACTCCCCGGCCTGTTCCGCCACCGGCCGTGCGGGTTTTTCCCGGTTCTACACACATTGCCTCCCCCGCGCAGATAGCGTACCCCAAAGGTGCAGAACCGCAGGCACAGCAATATAATAGCGGTGATCCGACACCAGAAGAGCAATACATTCTCGAACTTATCAATCGGGCGCGAGCGAATCCTAAAGCGGAAGGCGATAGCTTGGCGGCGACGAACGACCAGAATATCAAATTCCAGTTTCAAAATCAATCACCTCCAACAGCAAGTCAGGTAAAGACCGAATTCTCATCCTATCCGAGTCGACCACCGCTTGCATTCAATGCCTCGCTTATTTCTGCCGCACGCGGGCATAGCCAGGATATGCTTACCTATGCTTATCAGGGCCATGACAATCACGATGGCACCACCTTCGATGTTCGCATTCGAAACGCGGGCTACACCGGTACGGGATATTTAGGTGAGAATGTGTTTGCGTATGGTACCGACCCTCACGACGCTCACCAGGAGTTTCAATGTGACTTCGGTAATTATCCGGGCATCGGTCACCGGCATAATATTATGAATTTCGATGGCAGCGACCCGATCTACAATGAGATCGGTCTCGGCTGCTTGAAGGGATCCAATGGTGGTGTCGGCCCATTCATCACAACGGAGGATTTTGGTCAATCCAATACCACGTTTATTTTGGGCGTCGTTTACAATGATGCGAATCACAACGGATTTTACGATGTAGGCGAGGGCGTTTCCGGCGTAACGATCACCGTTCAGGGTGGTCAATATTATGCGGTCAGTTCTACCTCGGGTGGTTATGCCATCCCTTATAGTGGAAGCGGAAGTGTAAAGGTTACCGCGGCACTTACCGGTGGTAGCCAATCCCAGACGATTACCGTGAACGGTCAAAATGTAAAAGTCGATTTTGCGGTCAACGGATTACCGGGCGAAGTGACGCTTCTTACACCGAGCATCGATACGACCGTCAACTCCAGCAGTGCGACCTTTACGTGGGCGATGGACACTGGCGCCACGACATATCACATCCAAGTTGGCACTGACACGGCAATGACGAAGAGCAAACTGATCGTCAACGATTCGACGGTGACCACCCTTTCAAGACAGGTTACCGGTTTAAAAGACACCACCACTTATTATTGGCGCATGCGCGCAAAGAATTCGCGTGGGTGGGGTGTGTTCTCGCCGGTGCAATCCTTCTCGGTTGCACTAGCACCGAATAGAGTGGTAGTGCTTGCTCCGGCAAGCAGCGCAACGGTGCCTGGCGATGTTCCGGTAGTCTTTAGCTGGCAGCCTGCTACACCGCGAGTGACGAGTTATTGGCTGCAGGTCGCGAAGAACGGAGGAATGACTCCACCATTTGTCATCAGTGATACCATCGATGCTTCGATGACGAGCGATACGGTTCAATTCTCGAGGCTGCAGGGTAATACCACTTATTATTGGCAAGTCCTTGCCCAAAATGATGGCGGCTGGAGTCAACCGAGCATCATGCGGACGTTCTCGACAGCGGCATCCTCCGTGAATCCGGATGTATTGATTCGGGTCGTCGTTTCCGTTTCGCCGAATCCTACGAGCGGCGATGCGACGTTCTATTATACCACGAATTCCGATCCGGTTGTTCTGCGCGTATATAACAGCCTCGGTATAGAAGTGACCTCTGCTTCGCTCGGCCAGGTCCCATGGGGCACTCACGAGTATCATCTCGACTGTTCCGGACTCGCGGCAGGGGAGTATATGTATCAAATGACGATAGGACGCGACATAAGGACCGGACATTTCGTATTGGTCCGCTAACCGTGGTACGCTGACGTGGTACGCTAACTATCATAGACGAAAGGATTTGCGGCCCGCGCACCCCAAGCGCGGGCTTTTATTTTTTATAGCATATTCATTGTATCTGCCGAAAAAATCCGTATTTTTGCCCGTCTACTATTCTCGCAGACTCTATCAACGTACCTATAAAGTACCCAAAACGAATCGTAATGCACATATCCAGACTGACTTTCCGATCAGCCGCACGTGTCGTACAACTGTTCGCATTGGTAGCGGCCCTGTTCATTGGCCGCAGCGCGTTCGCGCAAACCCCAGCGGCTACAACTCCGGCAGCTACGCCGGCGCAAAGCCAGGTGGTGCCAGTGAGCGACACTACCCATCCAGCACAACTGGAAGTAACCCACCCGGCTGCACAGCCGCAAACGCAGGCACCGGAGAATAATCCGGGCGGCGAAGCCAATCTCATTCTGCCGGATCTATCGTCCGTATCCTTTATGGGAATGACCGGCCATAATTTGCTTCTTATTGGCCTCGTCTTTTGCGCACTCGGATTGCTCTTCGGGTTGGGATTCCTGACGAAGATCAAGAATATGCCGGTGCACCGCACAATGCGCGATATCTCCGAGCTTATTTACGAGACGTGCAAAACGTATCTCGTTACGCAGGGTAAATTCCTCGGCATTCTCTGGATCTTTATTGCCGTCATTATTGCGCTGTACTTTGGTGTACTCGCGCCGACGCCCGGACATCCGGTCCTGCAGACGGTACTCATCATTCTTTTCTTTAGTGTCATTGGTATCCTTGGCAGCTACGGTGTAGCGTGGTTCGGTATTCGTGTGAATACCTATGCAAATTCTCGTACGGCGTTCGCGGGTCTTGGCGGAAAGCCATATCCGATCTACGCAGTACCGCTGCGTGCCGGTATGAGCGTCGGTATGATGCTTATCTCCGTCGAGCTGCTCATCATGCTCATCATCCTGCTCTTTGTACCAGGATATTACGCCGGTCCGTGCTTCATCGGTTTTGCTATCGGTGAATCGCTCGGTGCAGCCGCGCTTCGTATCGCTGGTGGTATCTTCACGAAGATCGCCGATATCGGCAGCGATCTTATGAAGATCGTATTCAAGATCAAAGAGGACGATGCGCGTAACCCCGGTGTAATCGCTGACTGTACCGGTGACAATGCCGGTGACTCTGTCGGACCTTCCGCTGATGGTTTCGAAACCTACGGCGTAACGGGCGTGGCACTCATTACCTTCATCCTGCTTGGTGTTAAGGACCCGACCATTCAGGTCCAACTCCTCGTCTGGATCTTCGTCATGCGTATCATGATGCTGGTATCGAGCGCCGGTGCCTATTTCATCAATGAGATGATCACCAAGGCGCGCTATGCTAAGGCTGACGACATGAACTTCGAAGGACCGCTGACCTCGCTCGTGTGGTATACATCGTTTATTTCCGTCGCACTGACCTATTTGGTTTCGTATCTCATGATCCCGACGCTTGGTGGCGACACGACGCTGTGGTGGAAACTCGCGAGTATCATTTCCTGCGGTACATTAGCAGGTGCGATCATTCCGGAGTTGGTGAAGGTATTTACATCGGTCAAGTCCGCACACGTGAAAGAGGTTGTTACTTCGTCGCGTGAAGGTGGCCCATCGCTGAATATTTTGTCGGGCCTTGTTGCCGGTAACTTCTCCGCATACTGGCTCGGTATGGCGATGGTCATCCTGATGGCGATCGGCTACTTCGTCAGCTTGCATGGTTTAGGCGTGAACTTACCCGGCACGACGACTCCGCTGATGTTGGCTCCGGCCGTCTTCGCGTTCGGTCTCGTCGCATTCGGATTCCTCGGTATGGGACCCGTAACTATCGCCGTCGATTCCTACGGACCGGTAACGGATAACGCCCAGTCGGTCTACGAGCTTTCGCTGATCGAGAACGTACCGAACATCGAAGAAGAAGTAAAGCGCGATTTCGGTATCAACGTGAACTTCGATCGTGCGAAGCACTTGCTCGAAGAGAATGACGGTGCCGGTAACACGTTTAAAGCGACGGCAAAGCCGGTGCTCATCGGTACCGCGGTCGTTGGTGCCACGACGATGATCTTCTCGATCATCATGGCACTTACGAATGGCCTTACCGAGAACCTCCAGTATCTATCGCTCCTGCACGCTCCGTTCGTGCTCGGTCTTATCACTGGTGGCGCTATTATCTATTGGTTCACCGGTGCTTCGACACAAGCCGTAACGACGGGTGCGTACCGCGCGGTAGAGTTCATCAAAGCACACATTAAACTCGAGGGCGTTGAGAAGGCGTCGGTCACCGATAGTAAGAAAGTGGTAGAGATCTGCACGAAGTACGCGCAGAAGGGTATGATCAATATTTTCCTCACCGTCTTCTTCGCGTCGCTCGCATTTGCGTTCGTTGGACCGTACTACTTTATTGGCTATCTTATTTCGATCGCTATCTTTGGTCTTTACCAGGCTATCTTCATGGCGAATGCCGGTGGCGCGTGGGACAATGCAAAGAAGATCGTGGAAGTCGAGTTGAAGCAAAAGGGTACGGCATTACACGATGCAACGGTCGTTGGTGACACGGTCGGCGATCCATTCAAGGATACGTCCTCCGTGGCAATGAACCCGGTCATCAAGTTCACGACGCTCTTCGGACTTCTCGCTGTCGAACTCGCAGTAAAGATGACGATCGACGTGGGCGCTCGTACGAGCCACGTTCTCGCAGCCGTATTCTTCGGCATTTCGATCTTCTTCGTATGGCGTTCGTTCTATCGTATGCGCATCACGACCGGGGACTAACAGAGCTTTCCATACTCACCTCAGAGGGGCATGCATCACAGCATGCCCTTTTGTTTTTTAAGTATGTAGATGTTTGAGAACCGCGGAATATTTTCGTCCGGTTAGAGGAATCGAGCCCGAAGGGCGATAGACCATAGCGAAGCGCTTTAGCGCTGGAATTCGAGACGAAGTTTTGAAATAGAGTCCGGAGGACGACAGACATTCCGTTTGGGCCCGCTCCGTTGGAGCGTAATAGTTGTAGCCGCCGGTTTCAACCGGCGGTAATGGAGATCGTTAGAATACAAGCTCCGTAGGAGCGTAACCTCGTTCTCTAATGGCAAATACCTAAACCCAGCTATACGTCCATCTCGTATTCGCTGTCAAAGGACGTAGCACTTCTCAAGGCGTTTGGAATTGTGTATGATGAGCGATATCTATTCGATTTTGCGGCGATCGGCTAATATGCGGCTCCTACGGAGCGCGTCGGGCTTTGGTGGTACCCAATCCGCCGGTTGAAACCGGCGGCTACAACTATTATGCTCCTACGGAGCAAAAGACAGACATTGCCGGTAAACGATCATTCTGTCGTCCTCCGGACTTTTTAACGCATGTTGTGACCCAGTTTCCCAGGCCTAAAGGCCTTCGCTATTGCATCTTTCGTCCTACGGACTTTCCAGCTTAAAGCGTCGTTGATGCATCTTTCACCCTTCGGACTGTTTTAATAACCGTGAGTCTTTCCATTCGCTCAGCCACGTCAGACGATCTGCACGCGATTCTTGCGATCGATGACTATTGTCGCACTCATCCCGAGCGGAAGAAGGCCATAGAGCGGTGGATCGGGTCTGGCGCGTGTTATGTCGCGATAGTTGACGGCAACGTTGTAGGATATGCAGCTCTCGAATATTCGTTTTACGATAACGGCTTTATTGCGATGCTAACTACTACCACCGATCATCGTCGGCAGGGGATCGGCACAGCACTGGTCCGGCACATCGAGTCCGTTTGTATGACGCCGAAGCTCTTCACCTCGACAAACGAATCGAACAAGCCGATGCAAGCACTTCTCGCAAAACTCGGCTACCAACCCAGCGGCATCATCGAGAATTTGGATGAAGGCGATGCGGAGTTGGTGTATGTAAAGCGAGTGCCATGACATGCTAACCGCATGAAGACGACCTTGCTAATCGACGTCGAAGGAGGTATCAGGTAGCGTGGTTTGAAGCACATTAGCATCGGATTTATTGAGCCGACTATAAGGTTCGACTGCCGATGAAGTTGTTGTGTCTGTCAGTTGTTGCGCTTCTATTTTCTTGGTCGAATGCCTCTGCGCAGGCACCACTTTATACTCAGGACATTAGCTTTTCCGCTGCAATAAATGATTTTGCTGGCATGGGCGGAGAAGCTCGTATAGCGACTGAGCGCCGGTTTGGTAGATTTGGACTTACGTTGGGAGCCGATTATTCGGTTAGGACTCTTTCAACGGAGAAAAATGGAGTCGAAGAGACCTATGTCGAGCAGACGCTCAGCCTTCAGTCAGTCGAATTTGAGCTTGGCTTTCGCACCTACTTCGTAATGTCACAGGACAGAACAAAGCCAAGTACAGAATGGTGGTTCGGTCTCGGTGCGAGTTATGTTCTTCCTATAAGTGATTTATATTCCTGGAGAGATACGGAAGGTCCAGGAACAGGCGAACTTCCAAGTCCTCCGCTTCCATCTCCATTTTGGAATATGTCATTCGGTTTCGGTGTCCAATTCCTGACGACGGAGTCTGTCGCTTTCCCGATAACGCTTCAGTACCAACACCTAACTTCGGGTGGTACAACGGACACCACTTACAACAAACCTATCTCTTTTACTTCGGACGGGTTCAGCGTGAGTATCGGAATTAGTGTAATAATTAAGTAATTAGCGCCAAATCTGGCGGCCTGAGGTAGTGTATGTAAAGCGGGTGCCACGACAAGATATTTTGTAACCGACATATGCCTCGAGCGTTCTTGTTAGCGAAGCAGTCCTCAACATCTTATGCGCTTCGGTCAAATACTCGTTGTTCTCTTTGTACTGGCGTTGCCACTGATTGCGAATGCGCAACGCGATTCAGTCACCCTTCACTTCGGGCCATCGAGGGATACGGTTCTAACATCGTCGTCGATTACGATTGGCATTTATCCAGACAAGGCACTTTCAAATGTCGGTATTGATACGATCCAGTTTACGCTTCATTATCTGGATGACCTGCTTTCTTATGAGTCCACTAATCCGCCGGGTCTCACGATCGGCCCGCGCACGTTCAGTGGGCGCGAGGTTTCGGTACCAATATCTATTATTGGCAAAAATCTGAAGCTCGACCCCTCGAAGCCCATTGCATCGCTTAGGTTTCAGGCGATGGTTACAGATACAACTTACACGCAACTTCGTTTGACCGATCTGGCTGTTAATCCGGGTGATCAGTCGTATAGTGCGGTCGTGCTTGGTGCTGATACCGGCTCCATCTATGAGCTTCTTAAGTGTTCAGATCCTACGCTTCAGAAATTTCTTCGCGGAGTATCCATGTCTACTATCGATGGCATCTTGCCAAATCCTGCACGAGATGAGATCCGCGTGGTGGTCGCCTCCGAAGACGAAAAGGCACAAGTCCGGGGAGAACTGTTCGATGTGGTTGGCAATAAGTCATTGGATGTTCCGGATGTACGGCAAACCTCACTTTACGTTGGCGACCTTCCTTCGGGCACCTATTACCTGCGCCTTTCTTTAAACGGCTATGTCGTAACCCGTCGGATTGTGGTCGAGCATTGATTGAAGTATTCGTTCTATGCGACATTTTTCAATATCGTTTATGCTTGTAACGACTTGCTGGGCCGGAAGCTCCGGCTATGGTCAAGCTTCGAAGCTACATCCATACATAGGTGGTTCACTAAATTTTTGGGGTGTTTCTGCTCCCGGATGGGGGATCGATGGAGGAGTAAAAATCGGAACCTGGTATGCTGGTGCCGAATACGGAAGGTATGGTCACGAAATTACTACCGTCTCTTTACCGGCCGGTGAGACGTACCATCCAATTTACGAAGATTATTATGGTGCACATGGAGGCGCAGTTATTAATGACCTGATATATCTTGGTGTTACATTCTTGTCTAGTAAGGATTATTACGTAGACGGGAGATCGAACACATGGTTCAATCTTGGCCCGGATGTGAGGGTGCAAGCATGGAATCGTGTTTTGTTTGCTTTAGCGTATACGGTTCGACGAGGACTGGATGCAGGTATTAACATCCTTTTTTAATGTGACAGTTATGTCGCGAACGAATATATTGCTTCGTGCGACCATAATGGGTAAGTTTCTACTTATTTTCGGTCTAGTGAATGCTTGCTTATTAACTAAAGGAAGTAATTGCTATTGCCAAGAACAAAGTTTTGCGCCATACCTTGGTGTCAGTGGCAGCATGGATACAAACGTTCATTTCGGTTGGGGTATCGAGGCAGGGCTTCGTTTTTTTCAGTTTTATGTCGGTGGCGAATATGGAACGTACTCGTACCAAGCAGGCAGGTCAGTTACTTGGGACCCCACTCCCGGCAGCGTTCCTCGGCCTGCACCTATTTCCACGGAGCAATTCTGGGGTATTCATGCCGGATATGTTATAGATAATGTCTATTATCTTGGCGTCGTTATTTTGAGTAGTAACGAATTGTGGGGCAGAGGAGATACCGTTGCTGGTTGGGTCACCTATACCAATCACTACTTAAATATTGGTCCCGATTTTCGCTACGCGGGTTTGGCGCAAGGGCATCTCTATCTAGCCTTAGCACTCACGGTTCGGCGTGGTTTTAAGTTTGGTTTGGGCTATATGTTTTGAAAACAATCGGTAGGGACGCGCCTCAGGTACATCCGTTTTACCTCGAGATCGAGCGGTAATTCTCAAAATTTTGGAATTTAGGGAACTCGGTTTTTCGCCGTTCATGAAATTACAACGAAAAACAAAAACAAAATTCTATAACATTTCTTTCGCTAAGAAGGAGAATTATGAAAACAAAACTCAATTTTGTGTTCAATTGGAAAGTGTAAGGGGAATGGGTCGTACTATGAAACCTCTTTATCCATTAATTGTTTAGCCCGCTTCCCGTGTTATGCGGGGCAAAATTCCTGCTCCAAAACGGCTTTGCCGTAGGGCTTTAGCCGGAGGCTCAGAGGCGTTTTGGGGCTACCAAGCCACTTATCGCGGTTCGCGTGGGTGGGTATCCATAGGAAGTAATAATGGCAGATAGCAGATACGAATCGACATTTATTATTAAAGGCTCGCTCGAAGACAAAGATGTAGAGCCGATCATCTCGAAAGCCGAAGACTTTATCAAGAAGAACGGCGGCTCGATCATCGAGATAGAGCGTTGGGGCCGCCGCAAGCTGGCCTATACCATCGAGAAAGAAACGCAAGGCGTGTATGTCTCCGCCCATTTTACCGCTCCGGGAGCGTTAATATCGCGTCTCGAGCGTATGTACAATTTGGATGAGAATGTTATTCGCTTCCTTACGCTCGCGATGCCGGAGTCGGCAGTCAAAGGCCGGGTAGCGATGAAGAAACGCGCGGAAGAAGTGGCTGCGAAACGAGAAGCGGCTGGTCAGGCTCAGGAAGCCGCGCTGTAAGTTAGATTAATTTCCTCGATCGACCATGGCGTGCTTAAAAATGCCGGAAGTCAATCATGTGTTGATTGCCGGCAACTTAACGAAGGATCCGCAGATCCGTAAAACGGCGAGCGGAATCCCGGTCATCAATTTCTGCCTTGCTTCGAATCATCGTTATCGCGATGCGAGCAACCAGTGGGCGGAGGATGTCTGCTATGTCGGGGTCGTCGCATGGAGTAAACTTGCAGATAGCTGCATGGCGAAGCTTCGAAAGGGAAGCGCTGTGCTCGTCGATGGTGAACTGCAGAGCCGGACATGGCATGGGGAAGATGGCGGTGCTCGAACGGTCGTTGAGATCAAAGCGCACCGCATTCAATTTCTGAACAAGCAGGAGCATACCGATCTAAGCGCGCCGGAATGTCCTGGTGTGCTGGTATCGGGAGAAGAATTTGAGTATGCAGAGGCGCAACTGGAAGACGGCGATGGATACTTCGCAGCCGGCTTCGATGAAGGAGGGGTCCGTGAGATCTTCTCCGAGCGTCCGCAGGAGCAGCAGGGAATGGAGCTGAAGCTCCGCCCTCGAAGCAACGATTACAGTCAGCTATAAGAGCGACGGTGGTCAACGAAAAATTTTGTTAAACGAGTAAAACGAGTAACGAGAGATGAAGGTAATTTTACGGGAAGATGTAGCAAAGCTCGGCAACGCGGGCGAAGCAGTCAATGTCAAGGCGGGCTATGCTCGCAACTTCCTCGTGCCGCGCCAGCTTGCGTATGTAGCGACGGAAGGGGCGCTTCGCAAGATCGAGCATGAGATGAAAATTCGTGCTCGTGTCGTTGAACGCGAGAAGGTCTCGGCCGAAGAATATGCGAAGAAGATGGAAGGCGTAACCGTAACGATCCCGATGCGGGTTGGCGAAGAAGATCGCCTCTATGGCTCCGTCACCGCGCAGATGATCTCCGATGGCCTGATGCGTCAGGGCTACGATGTCGATCGACGAATGATCGTCCTCGATGAGCCGATCCGTACGCTTGGCGCGCATGAGGTGACGGTCCGCCTGAAGCATGGCGTGCAGGGTACGTTCCGGGTAAATGTGATCTCGGAGTAAGCGATAACGATATTCTGTTAAGAGGCGGATAATTATATCCGCCTCTTTTCTTTTCCGCCGTGAAATTCGAAGCGAGATTTATAAGGTCTTTTGCAGAGATGAATTCCTTGCCGCACGACGGCAAGCCGGAGATCGCGCTGATCGGACGCTCGAACGTGGGGAAATCCTCGCTTATTAATGCGCTTGCTGGGAAGAAGCAATTGGCAAAGACCAGTTCGACGCCCGGCAAGACCCGCTTGTTGAATTACTTCGATGTGAACGGCGAATTTTATCTTGTCGATATGCCGGGTTTCGGCTATGCGAAGCAGTCGAAGTCGGAGCGTATGGATTGGGCTTTGGTTGCCGAACGCTACTTTCTTGAACGAAAAGAATTACAGGGCATTGGTCTGCTGATCGACTCGCGTCATCCCGAGCTTGAAAGCGACATGATGGTGCTTCGGTGGTTCATGGAGAATCGCTTGCCGTTCTTCATTGTCCTGACCAAGACGGATAAGATTCGTCAGGACGAAATGGCCGCTCATCAAAAATCATTAAGAGCAATGCTCGGCAGCGATTTACCAGTTTTTGCGACTTCGAGCGAAAAAGGTAAAGGAATAGCCGATCTTCGAAAATTCATCGTTCAAACGGCGATTTTGCGCGACCAGAAGCAGGTTTAAGTGTTCTCGAGTGAGGGCGCGAGTGTCTGTCAGACGGTTATGGAAAGATGAATTTCATTCCTCCGGCTCAAAAAAGCGTTATTTTGCAGAGCTAAACTCGTTACGGCGGTCACGTCGCATGCGTTTTCGTGCCGTAATCACCTATTTTTGATATTGCTTATGAAGAAGGTTTTTTTACAGCTTGCTTTATTCGCTGTTTCACTTGCAATTGTTTCATCTGCAAGTGCACAATCTGGTGCCTCGCTTCGTGGTCCGTCTCCGAACCTTGGCACTCTTCGATTCCCGAATGAATCGGGTTCCGTCGCTTTCAAACAAGCGGCTCAGCACAACTACCAAAACCTGAACGCCTTTCATCCGTCTCCCTTGAGTCCGATGATTTCGCTCCCTGGTACGACGCTTTTGCCGGTTACCGGAACATTCCCATTTCAATCAAATGGGAAGTCTCTTCACAATATTCAGGTTGACCCTTCGAATACCAATAATATTCATGCGGTCATCGTAAGCGCGCTTGATCCATCCGACGCAGATACTGGCTCGACTGCTGGCGCTGTACCGAGCCGTCGGTGTTTCTATACGTTCAGCAGTGACGCAGGAAAAACGTGGAAAGCACCTGTCGTCTTTAGCGATACGAAGACAGGATATCCTGATATGCGCTTAATGCATCGCAGTGATGGTAAGTGGATTCCGGTAATTGCAGCACACAAAGTTTTTGCTAAAGATGGAGTTAATCCGGATAGTGTTAAGATTGGACTTTGGATCGAGAAGGGGAATCCGGGTGACGGCAATTTCTCGCAAAATATGGCTATTCGCCGGAATGCTTATCCTAAAAAGCCTGGATTCCGTGACACGGTTTCAGATATTATATGGCCGGCGATCGCCTTTTCACCCGATTACACCACTGTTTATGTGGCTGGTACGATCTCTCCGAAATTAACGACGACCCCAGATACCGCTGGTATTCAGTTCGGTTCGTTTACACTTCAGGAAGGTGGGAGCGCGACGTTCAACGGTTGGTTCGCTTTGCCGGGGTCGGGAGATCCGACTTACGACACCGCCGGTGCCACGATAGGCGGCGAATATCGCATCGCTGTTGCGCCAAGTGGCAAAATAGGGCTGTTCTGGAAGAATATTCGAGACAATTCGCAAAAACCAGATGGCGGCGCACAGGCCCTCTATTTCGCTGAATCATACGATGGCGGAAAGACGTGGACCAAACCGCTAGCACCGTTAGTGCATGCCGGCGGTCAGGTTGACCCTAATTTCCCAGCCCGCACTCTTTGGTTGCAGCAATCGATGGAGTTCTGGTTTAAGGGCGAGGATCCTATGTTCGCGTATACAGCAGTGGAAGATTCAATTACTCCAAACGGAGGACTTTCCTATTTTCCAGCTACCTTTGCCATGTATCTTCTTGACTCTGCCGCCGGCAACGGTCCACAACCGATCATCGGTAATACGCGTCTCAACCCTACCTCTGCACCCCATACGTTAGATTTTTATCTCCCCTTCGGTGGACTAACAACGTATGAGAATGAGCAACTGGGGGCTGGTGAGGTGGCATTGATGTCTTTCCTAACCGTTGGACGCACCTCTGATCAAAACCGATTTGCGATTTTCTTTCAAGGTTATGCGAATGGCGATTCCGAAGTAGTTTATGACGATCCAGGTGGTGCTTTCAATGGTAATGATTCAATCTTGTCATATCCATATGGATCGTTGTATTACATTGAAACTACGGATGGAGGGCAAAACTGGACGGATGTCATACATTATAAGACAAATGATGATGTGATCAGTACCGGTTCGGGGCAATCATACGATTACCGTGCGCCACAGGTCTCAGACTTTAATCCTATCGTTAATGGCTCGGCGGTATATAATACCCTGTTCACCGTTGACACTGCCGCTGGCAATATGTGGCGATGGGGTATTTTTGGTTTTGATACGCTTTATTACGGGTATTCAACGACGGCCTCGACCAATGCGGTGCATTCGTTGCCGCCTACTGTTTTAACATTCGCTCAGAACAATCCGAATCCATTTACCGCCTCGACGACAATTCACTTCTCGCTCGATGCAACGACGAACGTCGTGCTGACAGTGGAAGATGTTCTCGGTCGTCCGATCGCAACGCTTGCAAATGGCAAGTTCGGACCGGGCGAGCATGAAGCGACCTTCAATGCGGCAGGACTTCCGGATGGCGTCTATCGCTATACGCTGCAAGCGGAGGGTCAGAGTGTTTCAAAGTGTATGTCTTTGATCCGATAAGTATAATCCCGGCCCTCACTGTGATAGGTGAGGGCCACGTTTTTTTCGCCTGCATCAAGTTTTTTCGTGCATTCTGCGACTTAAAAGGTTTTCATGTGTTCCTGCACCGGATGCGAATAGCGTTCGACAGAGCATAGGAAAAGCTCCCAAAAGTTGATGATAGTTTTTTCCAGTGTAACAATGAACCCGATTTCTCGACGGATGATCGATCGTGGATTACGTAGTGCAAGTGCCGCCGTTCGGCGTATGGCCTTGCCAGCATTATTTATCGTGGCCTATACCCTTGGCGGATCGACGGCCTATGCTCAGTATGGCAAGATCACGGCCAAAATAACGGATGCCAAATCCGGCGAGCCGTTATTGCGTGCTACGGTCCAGGTACTGGAGACCAGGCAGGGGGCATTCACGAAAGATGATGGCGTTGCTACGATCATTAATGTTGCCCCAGATCAGAATTATACCGTTGTCGCGAAGTATGCCGGTTATATTCCGGATACCGTCAAGCATGTTCGAGTACGAGCGGATATTACGACATCGCTTTCATTCAAGCTTGGTACGAAGGAGCGTACAGTCATTGTAACTGCGCAGGCGCCGCTGGTCGAAAAGACGAAGACGGTGATCGAATCGCAATACACGCAGAACAGCTTTATGAGTATTGCAGGCCGCCAGCGCATTGACGAAATTATCAAGCTTACTCCAGGCGCGGTTCAGGATAATGCCGGAGGTGGTATCAGCTTCCATGGAAGCCGCGGTACTTCTAACTCGATCCGCGTTAATGGTGTAGAGATCACCGATCCTCTTACGGGACGCGCAGGCTCGCTCCAGCAATCGATCTCTCGTCTTGCTATTTCGGAAGTGGACGTTGTAACCGGTTCTGCTGATGCCTCGAAAGGTGGTTTCACGGGCGGAGAGATCAACACGCAGACGAAGGCTGGTGGTAACCAGTTAGAGCTCACGGCTCACTATCGCACTGAGATTCCAAGCCTTTTTGGCACGAGTGGAAATGGCTTCAAAATGATGCCGCTCGGCGATAATATCTATGAAGTTGGCTTAGGAGGCCCCGTCTTTACGGATGATATCAAGTTTTTTGGAACGGCTCGAATTAATACGTTCAGTCATTATACGATCTTTACGGATCCAACGTTTTCGAATGAGGGCCTCGGCGTGATCGATCCACTGGGTAATAACCTGGGTGAGATCCCAAATACAGCACGTTTCCGCCGTTCTGCGACCGGTAAGTTAAGCTTTAATGCGTTGGGCTTCAGCGTTTCTGCTAATACAGAGCTTTCGTCTGAGACCGATGAATTGGGTGGTTGGGGTACATTGTATGAGGATCCTTACTACATCCCAGCAGAACAACAGGTAAATAACGTCTATTCTCTTACGGCTCGTGGTGAGATCGGTTCGGGCGTTTTGGAGTTGACCGGTTCGTATTCTATTTACGATATTCAACTTGGGAAGTACGATCATTCTCAGCCGCTTGATGTATTCCATTCCCCACAATTCTTATCGGTAGCAGACAACTACACCTATAATGATATCGATCGCAGTGTAACAAAGCAACCGGATGGTATTGTCGATATTTATACGCCGGTTAGCCGTCAAATTCCGGACCCGTCCGATCCTACGAAGCCATTTACTACTGGTTCACCGACAGGGATTAATCCGTTTACCGGACATATTGAAGGTGGTACGATCATCCAGTCGAGTGCGAACGGTTACGGTGTAGCCGGATTATTTGCAGTTGCAGGTAATAATTCTGGATTCGTTATTCGGAACTCTGGGCAATCGCAATTCAGCGGTCAGTATTCGATCCAGCTTGGTTCACATCAGTTAAATACCGGTTTTGAAGGCAACTTGATGTCGATCTATAAGTACGAGAATGATCTCCCATGGGATCCGAATCCGTTCAAAGATTCCTTCCAGGTCCATCCTTATACCGCAGCTATTTACGCTACAGACAAGATGGAGTTTAGCGATATTACATTCGCCCCGGGTCTTCGCTTTGACATGTATCAGTCGGATGCATACCAGATCAACAATGTCTATAACCCGATCGCGAATGGCGTATCGAAGGCCCCGGTCCAAACGCAGCTTTCTCCACGGCTTGCTATCACGTACGCGGTTACAGATCAGACGACCTTCAATTTTGGATATAACTGGTATTTCAAGCAGCCGAACCTTAATGACGTATTGACGAATACTGCGGGTGGCGATTTAAATGCTCTTAACCGTGCACTCATTCGTGGAAATCAGATCATTGGTAATGCCGGTCTCGCTGCCGAGCGTACCAAGGAGATCGATGTTGGTTTCAACACGCAGCTTTCGGATGTCTTCGCGTTCAGCATAACAGGTATCTACAAGGATCTTCGTAATCAGTCAGGATTAGAGTCCGTATCGAGCCCGCTTCTTGCCAGTGGCTATACGATCTATACGGATGACCAGTATGGTAGCTCGAGAGCGATCGAGCTCGTGGCGGAAAAGAGGATGTCTGATAACTATTCTGCAAAATTGCAGTACACCTATTCCTCTGCTAAGGGTACGTCATCTTCGGCCACGGAAGCATACCAGAACCTGATCAATCAGGATCCAGGCTCGCAGCAGGCGACGCTCCCGCTTTCGCCGTTCCCATTCAGCTACGATCGCACACATGTCGCATCGTTGCTCTTTAATTTGAACTACAATAAGGGCGAGGGACCGACACTTTTCGGCAGTAAGCTTTTGCAGTGGTTCTCGCTACAGACTACCACGGAATATCAGTCCGGTACACCATATACGAAAGTTAATCTGCGTGGTGCTCAGATCGGCGATATTAATGGCGAACGTGAGCCGGATTATTTCCAGACCGATGCTACGCTTACTCGCACGGTGCCGTTCGAAGATCTCTTCGGTGCAAGCATGAAGAATATCTTCCTCGATCTCCAGCTTGAAGTGATCAACTTGTTCAATCAGACAAATCCGATCAGCGTTTATCCGGTCACCGGTCAAGGTGATAATGATGGAACGACCGGGCAGTTGGGTGCGGCCCTTGATTATTACAACGATCCCACGAATCTCCGTGGTAATTCCATTGATGCTTTGGGCAATCTCTACTATAACCCAAGGATCGATCTTAACCACGATGGTCGCGTTAGCGTGGCTGAGCAACAGATCGCTTACACACGGTACCGTACCGATAACTTTAATCGCCGTACGAATTACCAGGTGCCGCGCCGGGTCTATTTCAATGCAACCATTCGCTTCTAACGGCAGGAACGCTTAACTCTACGCTCACAAACAATCGAAGTTTTATAGAATAATGAGAAGTATGATTCAAGTACGTCGAATGGAGCTCGGACGAGCTACGCAAATGCTGATGGCGCTGGCGCTCGTTGGCATGGTGCTCGCGAGCACCACTAAGCTTGCCGCTCGGCCCACTCCGAAGGACAACAAGAAAGGCGCCGAGCCGCAGAACTTCCTCCGGCAGACCAATGCCTACAGCAACATCGAGTTCTATTACACGAACCGCGGTGTATTGTTCAATGCTGGTTCGGGTAATGCAGAAGGGCTATTCTGGCCGCGCGGTTCAGGAGATAGCTACATTTTTGGTGAGGGCCTTTGGTTCGCCACGAAGAAGGAAATTCAGGGCAAACGCCGCAAGCTATGCGAACTTGGATATAATCCGAATTCGGGTGCCGGTTGGTACATCGAAGGTGAGGCGAGCCAGGTCGGTAAGACGGTTGGCGATGATGGTTCTACTCCGGCTGCGAAATATATCAGCTATGTTGGTCCACGGTATGATAAGACCTCTGGCCAGTATCTTTCGGGCTCGTCGTCAGTTGTTCCTTCACCGTATTATGCATGGCCCTTGTGGGACACCAGCGCGACTAAGACCCTTAAGCGCAATTTTTACTTCGGTGATTACATCTCCGATGTGACGATGCGAGATGCTAATAAGCTGACTACAGCCCGCGGTCTCGATAAGATCGGTAAAAAGGCACTCCCGGCGATCATCTCCGAAGAAGATATTGTGAATATTTATACCGACGCGGATCCAAGCAACAACCCGGAATACCGTCCTGGTCAAGGGTATCCGTTCGGCCTTGATGTTATCGAGGCGATCTATTCCTGGAGCTTTGGCCGGTATCGTGACATGATCTTCCTTCGCCAGAAGGTCACGAATTCTTCGAGCGATTCCTTGCTCGACTGCTGGATGGCCCCCGCATTTGATCCAGATCTTGGTACGGCATGTAATAATGCTTCCCAGGATGATGGTAATAGCTATATCGATGATAGCGTAGTGAAGGCTAACGCCAATCCGACATATGTGGCTCAGTTGCGTCAGCCGTATCGATCAGACCCGACAAAGTTGAATATGGGCTATCAATTCCGTAACCCACAGGTGTCCTGCGATGGTGGCGCTTATGGAATGGTAGGCTTTAGCTTCCTCGAAAGCCCGGTTATCGACTCCGTCGGTAATATTATACCCAACGACGATAGTGCTGCCTTACGTGGCTATGGACCCAATAGTTTATTCCAAAAGAATCAGCGAGGGCTTTCGACATTCAAAAACTGGATTCTTCTTAACGATCCTTCGACACAGGACCTGCGGTACGATTTCGTGTCTTCAGGCCGACACGAAAAATGGGATAATGTGTACCAGGATAAACGCCTCTTAATGGCGACCGGTCCATTCACGCTTCCGCCCCATCGCTCAGTCGAAACTGTTGTAGGTATTACGATCGCTCGCGATAGTAAGACCGACCCGAAGACGAATTTGGGGGCACTGCTTCTTCTTAGCGACTTTGCTCACCAGGTTTTTGGCGAAGTCGATTCTACCCTACTTTCTATAAAGCCGGATTCATCGGGCAAGCTCGATACAACCTATGGTTATTTCGTAAATCACTTCCTTTCGCCTGTTCCACCGAACATCCCGATCGTAAAAACGCAATCGCTCGATCGTGCTGTATTGGTAACGTGGGACTCCAGTGCCGAGCACAGTTTCGATCCGGTCAGCAGCCTGCTCAGCGTTCCCGATACGAATATCCGTAAAGAGGCAACCCTGCCATTTATGGGTTACCAGTTATGGCGTTCCACCCGCAGTGATCATGATAGCACGATCCGTCCGGACGGTATCAATCCAGACGTTATGCTGGGTGATTGGCATCTCTATGATTTTCGCAGCGACTCCGTCTTTGATAGCAAAGGCCATTTCAATCACATCCATTATACACGTTTAAATTCGACTCCACATCCGATCCCTCATTCGTACCTTGATGTGGGTGATGACAACCACGATGGTATCCTCACTGGTACGGAAGGATTGTACAATGGTGTGAAGTACTACTATTATCTGATCGCATACGATGAGTACGATTCGGTCAACCATACGGGACCGCTTTACACGGCTATCGTTAATAATAAGAATGCTGTGGTAGGGGAGCCGTCGAAGCCGGCGTACCTTACAACATTCAATGGCGATACTGCAAGTAATATAGCAGGTAGTTGCTTGGCCGGTGGCCTGCAGGATGTTCGATTGGATATCGTAGATACAGGTCGCTTTGCGCAGCTATTTACCAACGATGTGATATATGTAAGCTTCCAGCCTCGCTGGAATGAATATGCTCATTATCCGGAACTGGTGCATAACCAGAGCCCACTTTTCTTGCTGGTGGATATATCGGATAGTGTAAACAAGATCAATAATAATCATACGACGATGGCATCGCCGTATTACTTCCCACAGACCCAGTTGGGAGCGATCACACTTCACGTGAACGGTACTGTGAACTGTGACTCGACCTTTACGTCGCAGTTCTCGACCGATAACTCGCTCTTCGCTCCGAACCAGACCGTCGGGCAGGCGTTCCACGTTCTTGCGGATATCTCATTTGAGCAGTTATGCTCACCGTACCGGTTGAAGTCGGTGTCGGTCAGTGGTCAGGGTGATCCGCAGATCTTGCGCCTTTCGCAGCGTACGAATTTTGGTTCGGCGAACGATCCGAACCAGAATATATACAATCTGCCTGGCGACTCGGTACAGCGCCCACCGATCACATTGAATCAAAAGACACTCGTGTTGATCGGCCACAATCAAGGGGACGTCATCACGAGAGGAGATACGACCTATACGCTCGACACACTGATTAAGTCGTCTGGCGATACGGGTACGTTCATTTCTCGCAAGCCGCAGTATCATTATACGGCAAAGAGCACGCGGCCTGCGTTTATCGGTGGCCTCGGTGAAGCCTCGTACGATGTGAAGTTTGGCAACACGATGCCAAGTCCGATACCGATCCAAATGCCGGGTGGTGCAATTACGCCGACCGTCATGCCGATCACCGTATCGCTTTCGAATTGTCCGGCGGCGGTTCTACGACATGTAAAGGATAGCCTCAACGAACTCATGTATGAGGTCGATGGGCGCTACTATAGCGATGTCCTATTCCAGGCTCCGGATAGCCTGCCGTTCCCGAAATATGATGATCCGGATACAATGCGAGTACCGCAGCCCGGTTACTACGAAGTAGATGCCTGGCATTATTACGATCCGGCTGCATTCGATGCCGTACATATCAATGCACAACCGGCTTTCCAAAATGCCGCACAGACATCGAACGGAACGACAGGACCATATTACTTCCCATTGCTCGAGGATAGCAGTAATGCTGATGCGCAACACAATCATCATCTCGTGGTACACCGCTTAAAGGTTGGTGGCGCCGAGTTGATATTTAATGCGCCGGAGATTGCAGACCGTGCGACGACGGGAGATACGATCGCAGGTACTGGCTCGCATGTGAATCCGCATACGAAGGACTTTGTGCCTGGCGATAAGGTCACGCTATCATTCACGGGTATTGCGAAGAACCTTCCATTCCCGAATGCGCAATTCCGTATTGTTACGGAGCATGGAGCGAATACCGACCTTTCGAATTCCAGCAACTATACGTCTTCGATACTCGATCAGGTACAAGTTGTACCGAATCCGTATATCGTAACGCATATCGGACAAACATCGCCGGATAACGCGAAGCTTTACTTCACGCGTCTTCCACCGCGCGCAACGATCGAGATCTATGCGCTTGATGGTACGCTTATCAATACGCTCGAGCATATTGGCTATACGACCAATTCCAATGGTAGCACGTCACTAACCGATCGTTCGTCGGTGGAAGAGTGGAATCTGCTCACCAGTGGCAAGCAGCGTGTTGGCAGCCAGGTACTCTTCGCGCGAGTGATCGCGAAGGATCCGAGCACGAATGCCGAGATCGCCGAGACCGTTACAAAATTTGCGGTCATTGTACCGACCTCGGGCCACATTAACAATATCAAATAACGACGACCCGTACAAGCCCTCTTTCTTTGTAAAGAGGGCTACATTGGTTCAAGTAACGATAAGAAAGAGTTTATAGAGTTTACATCAAGCGTTGACATGAAGATATACGTAAATCGAGGCTTGGCAAAAAGAGTAGCAACGGTGCTGGGCGTTGGATTGCTTACGGTCGCCGCCGGCACTACTGTCCGGGCACAAGGTGGCACAACAACTGGCACAACAGGTCCTAACTTTACTAACGTTGGTGCTTCAGGTTCTACGTTCGCAAAGTTGTGGGTCGGAGCTCGTTCTGCGGCTATGGGTGGTGCCTACAGCGCACTTGCCGATGACATTACCGCTCTCTATTGGAATCCGGCAGGCATTGCACGGCTTCCCGGCGTCAATGTAGGCGCATCCTACACGCATTGGTTTGGCAATGTAACGCACAATTTTATCGGTGTTACAATGCCTATTAGCGAACGATATCGTGCCGGTGTTTCACTTACCATGGTGGACTATGGCAGCCTTAATTTTGCTACGATCCAGAATGATGCAAATGCAGGGACGTTCAATGCGAACGATCTTTCATTTGGTGTCACGATCGCCGGTTCGTTGACCGATCGCTTTTCCTTCGGTGCGACAGGAAAATACCTGAGAAGTTCTATTCTCGATATGTCTGCCGATGGTCTTGCGTTTGACGCCGGTTCGCAGTACGTTACCGACTTCTATAATATGAAGATCGCGATGGACCTTTCGAACCTCGGTTCTGATCGTAACTTTACCGGTAATAGCTTGTCGTTCCTTTCTTCGAACACAGGCATTAACTCGGTACAGTCCATGCTGACCGGTAGCTATACGACTGGTAACTTCCCCCTGCCGCTTATCTTCCGTATCGGCGTTGCGAGCGATGTATTCCAGGGCAAAGTGGAGAATCAAAAGCTCAATGTCGACTTCGATTTCTCAACTCATTCCGATGGCCCCGAGCAGCTTAATCTCGGCGGCGAATACATTTGGAATGATATGGCAGCATTCCGCGCCGGATATGCCTTTAATCAGGACCAGCTTGGTCTTGGTATCGGCGCCGGTTTCCATTATAAGAGTGAGGACTTCTCTGGTACGGTGGACTATGCATTCAACACCACCAGGAGCCTTGGAGGAATTCACAGAATCTCGATTAGCGCTAATTTCCAATAGCCTAATGCCTGCTTGATCTTTATAGAAGGCGTTCTTCTTTGTTCGAGAAGAACGCCTTACTTTTTGTCGTTTTCAAATCGCGTTTAGCCCAGTCTCTCCTTAATGAAACCTATAGCCAATGTCTCGTAACATAACAGCTATGAAATACTCCGTTGCACTTCTCGCGTTGATCGGTCTTATTGCTTCCACGTCTCTTCGCGCCCAAAGTCCACTCGAGGTCGATGCAATTGCCTTTAGATATGATAGCACTCGTATCGAGGTAGAAGTCGATTATGGTGTTCTCGAGCGAGCGCTTGCATTTAAGCAGGTTAATAATACATGGACCGCTCCTATCGCGGCCCGGATCGAGATATGGCAAAACGGAGCCGTCGCGGATAAAAAAGATATTCGTGATACCGTTCGTTTTTCCGGTACCCAGCAGCAATTGGATTCTGTTGGGGCGAATAAGTTGCTTGGAACAATGGTATTCCCGGTTGTCTATGCACCTTTGACTTTCGCCGCGTTTTTGTGGGATCGAGGCAGCAAAGATGGTAAGGCGATATATGATACGATCGTCATTCCGGTCACCATTCCAGACCACGATCGCACAAAGTTTGCTTTAGGCGGTATCGAGTTTGGCTCCTCTATGGAAAAGTCAAATGGGGCAGCGTCGCCCTTTGAGAAATCAGGTTACATCTATACTCCTAATCCCTCCGCTGTGTATGGTGAGAATTATACGAAGCTGTTTTTCTATAGCGAGCTGTATGTACCTCACGCGTCTGTCGATCCGGCGCAGAGCGTTAATGTAATAACGGCGGTGGTCGATGCTAACGGAAAAGAGGTCGTCTCCAACACGCAACGCGTAGCATTGCTCGGTGAGTCGCTTCCGATCATGGAAGGAATCGACATCGATGGTCTCGCAAGCGATTCCTATAAGCTGCGGATTCGTGTGAAGTCGGAAGACGCTATTGTTGCCGAAGCCGAAAAACAATTCTACTACTCGTCCGGGATGAAGCTCTCCGAGGAAGCTCCGGAGCGGCCTACGGCTTCCGCGCTTAACGATTCTGAACTGTTCGCTGGCTCTGACTTCGCAAAGATGACGGAGGCGGAAATAAACGAGCGTCTGCCACAATCGATGTATTGGGGGAGCGAGTTAGATCAAAAAGCTGCCAAGAAATTAACGACCCTCGATAGCAAGCAGCATTTTCTTTTTACGTTCTGGCGACAGCAGGATGCGATCCATCACTCCGCACAGCCGTTCGATGCATACCGGCTTTTCCTCAAGCGTTTAGGGGAAGCAGAAACTCAATTCAAGTATCAGAAGACGCCAGGATGGAAGACGGATCGTGGGCGAATCTGGATCACGTATGGTCCGCCGGCGCGTGTAACGACCGTGACATTTGATCCCAGCCTTAAGCCGTACATTATTTGGGAATACGATCGTAATTCTGAGATGCGCTTACGCGATGGCAATTTCCCTCAGTTCGCATTTCTCGACCGGCAGGGTGGTGGCAATTACTTCCTTGTCCACTCGAATGTGATCGGGGAGAACTACGAACCGGATTGGCAAACGCGCGAAGCGTTACGACTGGCACACTAATGCTCCTGGTTCTCCGAGTGCTCGGCGGCTTCCTTGGCCGGCTGGCGTTTTATGCCGGCATTCGCCGCCAGGTGACGATGGAGAACCTTGCTCTGGCCTTTCCAGACCTAAGCGATTCGAAGAAAAAACGGATAGCCGTTCGGTGTTTTGCCAACCTTGGCCGTGTTTTTTTTGAATTCCTATTTCTTCGTTTTGGTCCTCGCGTAGCCATTTATAATGGATTGGAAATTAACAACTTAGAGGTCGTCATAAAAGCTATTTCTCGACAGAATGGAGCAATACTATTATCGGGACATTTGGCTGATTGGGAATGGCTTGCCTTAGGTTGTGCGCTGCGGATAGATCGTCCGCTCGACGTTATTATTAAGAACCAGCGTTCTTCGATCGCCGAAAATTTCATGGTCCGAATGCGTACGCGGTTTGGCAATCGGATGCTCAATGCCGGGGATGTTCGTACGATCTATCGGGCGCTTGGAAACAAAGAGATATTAGCGATCTTGGGAGATCAATCCGCCGGTCCGGATGATGTTCGAGTGCCATTTTTTGGAAAGAGTACACCCACGTTTCCCGGTACGGCTCGTTTGGCACTTGCCACACGAGCGCCGATTCTTTTTCTGCAACCGTATGAACGGACGCTGAAAGGGTACTGCTGCAAGTTCATTGAAGTGCCATTCGATGACCTTATTGGAACGTCCGAAGATAATGTACGCGAGTTAACAGCGCGCCATACGGCGATCCTCGAGCAGGCAATTCGAGAGAAACCGGAATTGTGGTTGTGGCAACATCGTCGATGGAAACACGCGAGCTAATGTAAGAGATAAATGCGGGCACTTGTAATCGAAACAGCCTTCTTAGGTGATGCGATCGTCTCGCTAAGTCTTGCCCATGCGATCAAACAATTAGATCCGAATGCTCACGTTTCATACTTGGTGCGTCCCGAGGCTGCGGATATCATCTCATACTCGCCGGATGTCGATCGAGTGATTCCCTATGATAAACGAGGCGAAGAACGTGGAATAGCCGGGCTTAAAAAGAAAGCGGAAGAGCTTCGTCAGCTTAATTGTGATACCCTCTTTCTGCTCCATAGTTCGCGACGGAGTCAGGCGTTAGCATCACTCATCGATGTCAAGCATAAAGTTGGATTCTCTTCCATGACTCATGCCGGACTGACTCATACCATCGTTGATTCAGGATGGAGCAACCGGTACGAACGAGCGATTTTCCCGCTCACTGCTATTCGAGATGGTGTAGATACGCTGGCATTACCGAGATTGACTCCGCCACCGATCCCAGAGTTTGCTGCATTCTTTCACGAGCCAGGACCGGTCGTCGCGCTTGCTCCCGGTAGCGTTTGGGCTACTAAAAAGTGGGGGGATGATAAATTTGTAAACCTTGCGAAAAAACTGATCTCGAATGGATCGAGGGTGGTCGTAATTGGTGGAAGAGATGAGTCCGAAGTTGGAGCAAAGATTTCCGCCGCCTGTGGAGATAATGTTCTCGATCTGACCGGTAAATTACCGTTTGCAGGATCGGCTGCCGTGATTGCGCAATGTTCCATGCTTATTACGAACGACAGTGCACCATCGCATGTGGCGGTTGCCGTAGGGACCAAAGTGCTCACGATCTTCGGGCCCACCGTACCAGCATTTGGGTTCGCCCCTCCGAGAGCCGCAGGGGAAACGATCGAGTTGCAGGGATTATGGTGCCGGCCTTGCACATCACACGGAAGCGAACGGTGTCCGATCTACACTCATGCCTGTATGAAGGAGATCTCGATCGAAATGGTATTCGAACGAGCCATGGGACTCCTGCATGAAGAATCTCTGCCTTAATACAGAATTGAAATGCTGCGGACGATCTTTTGATCGGAAAAAGAGAGAATCGCTCGATATGCACCCGTAGCCAGTAAATGCGTATCGAGCGTGACGGATTGCGTACCTGGTGAGATAGCAATTTCTTTTGATAAACACTCACGGCCGGCGGCATCATACAACTGTATCTCTGCCGGTATGGTAGTATTCGAGGTGATTGAGAACGCTACGGATGTTGTAAAGACCGGATTTCCGAATGGCCCATCGAAGGAGATTTGAACGTCGTTTATCTTCTTGATGATCGGTTGGTTGGAGCTATCTTCAACATAAGCGTAGATATCACCACCACTTGTATTAGTAGCTTTATTTGCCTGGGTCCAGGCGGCGGCGAACGTACCGTTATAAGCATCGCCACCTGTATAGTCGCCGATAAACGGACGATGTTGCCCAGTGCCGATGATAATGCTCGGGTCGAACAGGTCCGTACCTAAAGGCTGCGGTGTTCGTGGAGAAGAAAGATCGAATGCGACCATCCGAGTGAGCAGGTTGGACGCATCTTCTTCTGAGCTATAGAGCGACACGCGTGCCCGGTCGATGACGGGATCGAACGTGACCCAAGGCTGAAAGTGATCGCTGTTGAGTAGGTTCTGCGAGCCGATCTGGAAGGGCGAACTCCATGTCGTGCCTTCATCGGAGGAGGTCACGAGAAATTGTTCGGCATATCCGGGACCCTGGAAGGAGCCTTGATAGCTGCCATAAACAGCATACACGGTATTATTCGATGGGTCCACATCGAAATTGATATACGGGAAAGCTTTAATGCTTCCTTTAAGCTGGTTGATGTAGGAGCCTTGCGGATAATTCGTAAATGGCGCGATCACATGCTCTGTGAATGTAGAGCCGCCATCATGCGAGACCATCATCGCATGATTCGTGCCGCGAGCTGTGATCGAATCCCGATGGCTCGATGCGAAGAACACAGTGCCGCCTCGCCCAACGCGAAGCAAGGAAAAATACCCATACGTTGTATTCATCACCATCGGCTTCGACCAGGTCATTCCTTTATCGTCGCTATAGGCGATCATTCGTTTATCGAGATAGCTGGCCGAGCCGGAGTAATGCATCCAGGCGATATAGAGGCGGCCATAGTAGGGGCTGTATGGATCGCGATCGACGGCAATTGTCTCTTTATCTTCTTCAGAAAATCCAAACTTTGTATTGCCGACTACAGGATTACCCAATATCCAGTGGATCCCATCCGTGCTGTGTGCGACGATCAGATCCGAAAGCATTCCACTCGTATGAATATTCTCCGCCGAGTTGAGAAGAAAAGAGTAATAGAACGTCCCTTTATCATCACAAACGATCATCGGATCGCCATAGGCCTGGCAGCCGAGATCGTTTGCAATGGGTAGGCGGTAGGTCGTCCACGAATGCCCAGCATCCGTGCTGACATAAGCGGGCATCGACTGCCCAAGGGCGGCCCACAGATCGTTCGCTCCTGCCACGATCAGTTGCGGATTTGTGCGACAGATAGCGATACTCGCCTCGTCCTGATCCGCAGTGTCGTTGCTAATATCGGTTGTCACCGATTTGAGGTCGCCAAGAGAACTGAATTGGCTATTTCGCATATTCGCCCAGTTCGGAGGAAGAATGCCCAATCGAGCGGCGGTTTTAGCTCGTGCAAATCGGGCGAAGCCATCGGAGTTCTCGTACAACTCCTGCCCGCGCGGGGCTTCCGTAATAACTTGCTTTAGTGTCGCCTCATATGCTTCCGGTGAGACGCGCATCGTTTGTGCCCCCGCAGAGGCAAGGGTGACAACAAGCACAATGAAGACGAAGAGCGATTTCATGACCTAAACCGAGAACACATCAGTCCTTGAAAAAAACCTTGAACCGGAAAAGGTTACACATTCCGGTGAAATAATTAGGTCAAATTGCGTACTCTTATCGGTTTTCCACGAAATTATGCTATCTCGCTCTAATTGGTAGCCGTAACCTTTAGGTTACGGTGTTGGGCGTGATGATAAATTGATCGTATGGCACTGAGCCATCCGCAAGGCGTAGGCTAAAGCCTATGCCTACGATTTACGGTCCTCGATATTCTGTTTATCTCGCTCCTCTTCGACGCTTTCCAGGATCACCAGCACGGTAGCCATCAGTGGATCGGCCAGAAGCAAGCCCATAAAGCCAAATAGCAAACCGAACGTTAACTGTGCCGCTACACCAATGACCGGCAGCATACGGATCGTCTTACGATGAAGCAATGGCGTAAGGACGTTCGACTCCACAAATTGGATCACGAAAAAGAGTAGGATAACCAGTAACGCTTGCACCGGTCCGGCCATGAGTGCCAGGAGCGTTGGTGGGATCGCGCTTAGGATATGACCGAAGTTCGGAATAAACGCGAGAAGACCTGTCAGAATGGCGAGCGAAAGAGCGAGCGGAATGCCGAGCAACCTAAGACCGATATAGGTGAGAATGGTGATGAAGAGCGCCGAGAGTCCGACGCTGATAAGCCACCACCACATTCGTTCGCGGACGTTATGGAGCGTCCGTTTTACACGCTCGCGGTATCGCCTTGCGAACAGCCGAACGATCGTCTCTGAATATTGCTCGGGCTCGGCGGCGAGGTAGATCCCGATCACCACGACGAGGGTTGCCTGCACGGCTACACTAATTGTGGTCGAGAGCGCTCCCATAAATTGCGAGAACAGCGACTTCGACTCACCTAATAGCTCCCGGACGTTTGGCACCGTTTGTAGAACGTCTCGTCCCCATTGGTATTGCCCAATGTATTGCTCGAGCCGGGTGACCGCTTGCGGCAGCTCCAGTTGCAAGGCTACGAGCTGATCGATGATGCCGGGCAGAAGTAGGGCGAAGGAAGCAAACGAGATCGCGAAGAAGGCGAGTACCGTGATCGTTAGCGACCAGCTATGTTTAAGATGTGTCCAGCGGGAAACGAGGCGGGTGAGGCCCTCTAAGAAGATGCCGAAGAGCAGGCCGGCGAACACGAGCAGGAACACCGCGTGCGCCACCCACAAAAGTACGATTCCCGAGATAAAACTGGTATAGATAATCAGCCGGCGAAGGGTGAGATTCGCCTGAGCGCGATGGCGGACCAATTGTGCCATTTTCGTTCTGTTTTGGAGGGCCGATCCGAGGACCGATCCTATAACAATCGTATACGGAAAAAGAGCAGAGTGGATAAGCGAAAATGAGTGGGGAATGGAGAGTGGTGATCCTGGGCACGAACCCTATGTGCGCTTCGTATAAGTAGTCCATGTCGCAAAGTGTTGTATCAGAAAGTGTTATGTCGGAAGCTGTTATGTCGGATGTCGCGGTAGAATCCAATCGCGTTCGGGATTTGGTAATCGCCAGGCCGTGCCCGAATTGTGGCGCGGAGAGTTCGGAAGCATATTGTCCCAAGTGCGGCGAGATGATGGAGCCGCGCGTGCTCCGTATCCGGCATTACCTGCAGGATATCGCCCAGGAGATACTTTCGCTCGACACAAAATTTTTTAACTCGATACCAGCGCTTCTCTTCCATCCGGGATTCCTGGCGAAGGAGTTCGTCGCGGGGCGCCGCAAGCGCTATCTTTCACCGCTTCGGCTTCATATTGTCATTGGTTTTCTTTTCTTCATCGCGCTGGGGTACACGCTTCGAAGCCGACTGTCAGGAGAACTACACGATACGGCAAAACGCGAGCAGATCGACTCGGTCTTTACCAAGATCCGTGAACAGGAGGTCGCTCGTGGCGAGAAGCCGAGCGTGCCGGACGTGAACGAATTCCAGAATGTGAGCGAGAAAATAAACGAGCGTGTGCAGGAGGTCGGTCCGTATGCGCTTCTCATTTGTTCGACACCGGTCTTTGCGCTATTCCTCTGGCTGCTCTACCGTAAGCGAAAGCTCTTGTACGTCGAGCACCTGATATTCTCACTCTACTTCTTTTCATTTGCGTATCTCATTGCGATTCCAGCGATCCTGTGGCTGCACCAATATCTTATACCGATAAGTGCAGTACTGTTTTGTGTCTACCTCTTCTTCGCACTTCGGGGATATTATGCCGACCGCGGCTTGAAACTCGTAATGCGGACGCTTGCAAGTATTTTCGCCTGTTCGTTCATTGTTACGTTCGCGTTCGTCATCAGTTATGCGCTTGCGTTGCTCATCGGCCACGCGTTAGGAGATATCCCAAGCGAGTTGCACGGGACGATCAATTTTCAGTAAGCGCTACTTCTCGGGAATGGGAAGCGCATTTTTATGTGCTAAACCGATGGAACGGAGCCAGCTACTAAGTGCCTTTGAATAAGCACATCTGCTTTGGCAGATGTGTTGTCGTGTGAAGAGAGTTGTCTTTTTATTATCTGTTGCGCTCTCACTGCTTTCTTCGGAAAGCAGTGTTGCCCAGTGGCATACACCTTATGTGGGTGCCAATGTTTGTGTCAATTTTACTGGTTTGGTAGGGCCAGGATTTGGCGCTGAAGCAGGTGTGCATTACCAGCGTTTCTATGCAGGAGTTGAATGGAGTGCCTACGATCTCGGTTTCGTACAAGTTACAAACTCAGAAATGGCCCCTGTAGACGCTCCTTTCACGCCATACGCGATGACGGAAGAACAGGCATACGGGGTGCATCTTGGCTATGCGGTGTCTCAAACGGTTTATTTAGGTATTGTCGCGTTACTCAGTAGGGCCCGATGGCTCGAAGCAGAGAACGATGAAGTAATTAAGCAGTGGTTTAACGTCGGACCCGACGCGAGGATCAAGACGAGCGAACCGAGTCATATCTACGTTGTCGGCTCATATACCTTCCGTCGCGGATTGAAGTTCGGCCTCGGGTGGGAGTTCTAAGTTGTTGTCAGCCCTTAAAAAATCCTGAAAGTATGAGGACAAATAAGAAGCCCTCTCACAGGGAGAGGGCTGAGCAAATTTGTAGCCGTAACCTTCAGGTTAAGCCTACGAGGGCGGGTTAGGTACCTGCCGCGTAATCCATCGCGTAGGCCTTTTGCTCTTCGGTGAGCTCGTCGATCGAGATGCCGTTCGTCGCGAGCTTGAGTGCTGCGAGCTCCTGGTCCTGCTCGTTCGGGATATCGTAAACGAGTCCGCGCTCCATTACTTCTTCGCCCTTGTCCACGCGGACGAGACGAAGCTGACTCAAGAACTGGTTCGCGAAGCTCATATCCATAACTTCGGAAGGATGTCCTTCGGCAGCGGCGAGGTTCACGAGGCGGCCCTGAGCGAGCAAGTAGACGCGGCGGTTGCCGGAAAGGAGATACTCATCGCAATTCGGGCGGATCGTGCGGTGCGTTGCCGAGCGCTCTTCCAAGTGCGGGATGTTGATCTCGCAATCGTAGTGGCCCGTGTTGGCGACGATGGCGCCGTCCTTCATCACATCGAAGTGGCGGTCGACGATAACGTCCTTCACACCGGTCGCTGTGATAAAGACATCGCCGATCTTCGCGGCTTCATCCATCGGGAGAACGGTCATGCCTTCGAGCGTCGCTTTGAGCGCGGCGGTCGGCTTGATCTCGGTGACGATCACATTGGCGCCCATGCCTTTGGCGCGCATTGCGACACCCTTGCCGCAATGTCCGTAACCGGCGATAACGACGTTCTTGCCAGCGAGCAAGACCGACGTAGCGCGGATGACACCATCGAGCGTCGATTGGCCTGTGCCGTAGACGTTGTCGAAATCCCACTTGGTCTCGGCATCGTTAACGGCGATAACCGGATAACGAAGCTTGCCATCGGCGGACATAGCGCGAAGGCGATGTACGCCGGTCGTGGTTTCTTCGGTACCACCGATGATCTCATCGAGATGATGTTGAAACTTGTTATGGACGGTGAAGATGAGGTCGGCGCCGTCATCGAGCGTCAGGTTCGGATGGAAATCGAGCGAGCGCTCGATGCACCAGTAGAATTCTTCGACGTTCATGCCATACCAGGCGTAGATCTGCACGCCTTCCTTGGCAAGTGCGGCAGCTACTTCGTCGTTCGTCGAAAGGGGATTGCAACCCGACCACGCGACCTCTGCACCGGCGGCGCGAAGCGTCTCGATAAGTACGGCCGTCTCCTTCGTGACGTGCAAGCAACCCGCGATGCGGTAGCCGGCGAGCGGCTTCGTCTTCGAATACGTTTCGCGGAGCTTCATAAGCACCGGCATGCGGCTTTCCGCCCATTCGATTTGCCGGCGGCCTGCGTCGGCAAGTTTGAGATCGCGAACTTTATAGTGTCCTTCTTTAAAATCCATTGCTTTTCCGACTAATCGTGCAAGTATTGTTAATCTTGGAAATCCGGGTAATCAATCCTGAGAATCCCTTCAAATCCAGTAAAATCCAGGTTCAGAATCTGAATCTGGTTGTGGATTCGGGCCGTGAACAGCAAGGAATACGGGTGAGTTCGGGGAATGGCAAAACCGAATTTGTGTATCAGGGAACGGCTCGTTCCCTGAGAATACGCCTCCTCAACAAAACGCTTTATAAGTTATGTAGTTTTGCAACATGTCCATCCCTAAAGGTTATTATCGACAAAAGTTGCCGCACTACCTTCCGAACGATCGGCCATATTTCCTTACCTTCCGCCTAGCCGGTTCACTACCACGCGATGAGGAAATGCTAAATAAGCTTCTCCTTTCCGGGCAATTTCTCGAATACGAGCGATTGCTCCACATGATTCAATCCGGACCCCGATATTTGGCAGAAGAACGCATTGCTGAGATCGTTGCAGAAGCAATCCACCATCGTGATGGCTCCAAGTATATATTGCATGCCTACTCGATCATGTCGAACCACGTTCATATGATCATTGAGCTGCCGCCCGAAGGAGTGCTGTATGATATTCTTCGTGAACTAAAAGGGTGGACTGGCAAAGAGTGCAATAAGATTCTAAATCGGCACGGCGACTTTTGGCAACATGAAGGCTACGACCATGTTATCAGGAAAGGCCGCTTCGGCTATGCCGTTGCGTATGTCCTGAATAATCCAGTCAAGGCAAGGATCGTAAAGCACTGGCGCGAGCATCGATGGACATACCTTAGTCCAAAGCTTCAGGGCTTCGATTAAGAATCTACTTGAAATGAAGTGGCTCGGAACGAGGCCGTTCCGAGCTACACCGCCACACTTTTCTTTTATATCAGTTTATTTCAGCACCACAACTTTCTTTATCACTTCTCCCCGTAAGCTAAGTAGCCTTATCGCATAAACTCCTCGTGAGAGATCGCTCGTGCTAAGTTCAAATCTGTTTTCAGCGTTTGCTTGATCATTAAAGATCGTTTGCACTACGCGACCGAGAGGATCAAGCAAGTCAACCGTTACAGGACCAGAAATATTGGCAAAAGAAACGATCAACTTCTCTGACGCCGGATTTGGATAGAACGAAATAGAGGCTTCCATAGCAGGCACATGATGCGAGACACCGGAAGGCAACTTCGAAATACGATAGATCACCGGAATACCTTGATCGCTCGAGAGATAGACATTGCCGGCGGTATCCTCGGCGAGTCCGCACGGGCGGCCCCAATATTTGTAGTTGACCGAATCCGTCAGGAAGCCGGTAAGGAAATCATCGACGCGCCAGCCTTCGGCGATCGAATCATCATACCATAGCTTTACCACTTTATAGCCGACAGCAACCTTTCGTCCGCCTTGTGATGAACCGTGTATGGCAACAAGCGCATAGGGATAATTGCCGTTCTCATCGCGATAGAACATTATTGCCATCGGCGTTGAATGAGCATGTATTTGCACCGTGCCGACCTGCATTTGGCTTACGCGCAAGGAGTCGAGTGGCGTAAGCGGTTGCATCGCTTGATACTCTGTGGTGGCTTGAAAATCATCCCATTTATGATCTCCATAGGCGAAGGGCCAACCGTAAAAGCCGCCATCCTGGACCTGCGTGATGATCTCGGGCGGATCGTCCGCTCCGAGTGCGTCACGGTCTGCATTGGTGGCCCAGAGTGTGGCTTGAGGTGGTCCGGAGGAGCGGTTGGTCTGAAGCGCAAGCCCTATCGCATTACGTAAGCCACTGGCATACACCCGCCTGCCAGTCCCATCCAAATTAAATCGAAGTATGGTGGCGCGTTCCGGATCACCTTCCCGACAGGCGTTGCAGGATGCGCCGACACTCACATACAACGCACTGTTGATCCTGTCAAAGAGTATTGTTCTTGTAAAGTGATTGTAATAGCCCGTATCGCCAATGCCGGTGATAAAAGGATCTTCAGCTTCATAATACCCGTCCCCGTTTACATCGCGAAATTTGCGAACGCGGCCAGGCTCTGCTACATAGAGAGCGTCGTTAAAGAAAGCAATGCTATGCGCCGTATCAACTTGTGGGGTAGCGGCATAGATAGAATCGGCGACGCCATCATTATTGGTATCGATAAGAGCCCAGACGCTGCTGGCATTCATATCCGCAACGAAAAGGCGGCCACCGGGGCGTATCGCCATAAACCGCGGGCGTTGCAGTTTGCCTGCCCAGTATACGCTCATCGTATAACCGGAAGGAAGCATCACCTTATGACCAGTATCGATCACAGAGCGGAATTGCGGAGCAACATCGACCGTAGATTCGACCAATTGGGCGCGCGCACTCAGAGCAAGAAGACACAGTGTAACTACAACGCTGAGTTTCATAAGACCGTTAAGTTTTGGACTATAGCAATAGTATACCGACCTATTTACTGAGCCGCATCCCGCACGCGTGACCATAGGAATCGTAATCCTCATTGCCAACTCCGAAGCCATAGGAATACACCTCCACGGGTGCCGAGCAACTTATCATATGTCTCCCTTCAGGAACACGCAAGGATAAAATAGTTGCTTTGGCGGGGGCGAAGGGACGGACGGACTCCACCGTTACGCCCATGGGCGGTTGTCCTGTACCGATCAAGGCTCCGTCGACTCGTAAGGTCTTCGCTCCGCTATCCGGCACCACGATATTCAAATAATGCTGGAAACCGCCAGAAGTTACAGAATTGGTAGTTAGCTCTATTAGTCCGCGATCGCTTGGGACGGCCAGGAGCATAAATGGGTCGCCGATCTTTATGGTATCGGCTTCCGAGCTTGTTGCGTACTGCGCCACCAATACCGGCTGTGATGCGTGGATGAGCGCATCGAAGTGGAAGCTGTCAATCTCAAGGAAGGTACCTTTTGCAAGTGTGCCTCGTGCAATCCCGTTCACAAACACTTTCGTTGAATCCTCTTGCGCGATCACTCGTGCGACGTAATAATCTTTGCCGCTGAATTTGGTAAGGACATAATCCTTCCCCCAATCATTAGCGGGCGGTTCTTCTTCCAACAGCATATCGCAAAAGCGCTTGGTGGGTGGTACTTGAGCGCAACCATGCCCCGTAAATACTGCAACGGGTTTTGTAGAAGTGATAGAAGAACCGGTGAGATCGCCGGATAAAAGAGAACCTTTAATTTGAAACGTCTCGCCCTTATTAAGAACGAACTCGACATTCCTGCCTGCCGGTTGACCGGTCCTCGCTGGAGCTACAAGTTTTATCGTAACAATGGTATTGTTCTCCGTCGCCAGTATAACCGCCTGAGAGGTAAAACCCGTTAGACCATTTGGAAGCGTTGTATACCCGGCGATCACGTATTCAGTACCAAGATATTCCGTCGGTATTGCCATGTAGCTATCAGTGCTGGCCGCGCGGTGACTTACAGCATACAGGGAGATATCGTGGTCGCACACAAGGTGTACCGCCTTCTTTTCGGTGACACCGTTGCTTTGAATTTCAATGTTTGTATCGAGATCGATCCTGATCGACGCTCCCGTTTCGACGGTAAAGGGAATAATGCTATCACCAACTGTGACGGTGCCTTTCGTCCGAACCTCTGATGCAATAAAGAGCGACGTATTTAATACCTTGTTTCCTTCAACGACCGCATTCTGCGGAAACGCAAGCCAGAAATCAGTACCACGATAGCCTTGAGCAAAAGAGGGCACCGATAAAGTGAGAACGATGAAACAGAGTAAGAGACGGCGGATAGATCGTAACTGCATTATGCGAAAATACGGATGTTCTGCAAGAATGTAACTTTATTTGGAATAGATGGTTAGATTCTCCGCATGCGTGCCTTCCGAGCTACTTCCCTCAGTCTGATCCTGCTGCTCAGCCTGCTTTCCGTGTCGCACGCCCAGATTATCGAGAAGGAGTGGCAACAATTAGCGGTCTTTCCGGACCTTGCCTATACGGTACATTTTATTGATCTACCAGGCCCCCCGCGGGTTGGTTTTGTTGGTTGCAACCACATGGTCTATCGTACCTCGGATGGCGGTGAAACGTGGAATCCGACGATTGTCGATGATTACGATTTTCAAGCGAGAGATTTTGTCTTCAAGGATTCGCTCACGGGTTGGTTTGTCAACTGGCTTTCGTCGAACACTACACTGTATAAAACAACCGATGGCGGTCTGAACTGGCACTCCCAGGGTAATCCGGTCGATGAAGGTACCGCGATATATTATCTCGCGTCCAGCAAAACGCTTTTTCTCTCCGGATGGGGTATTCGCTTCGGTAATGGTAAGTTGTGCTACTCCAAGGACGATGGAGCAAGTTGGACGACTCTGCTTAAAGGCGATAACTTTAACGCAGTCGTTTTCCTGAACCCGGATACCGGTATCGTTACGACAGAAGAAGGCGATTACCTGGACTACCTAACCACCGACGGCGGAATGACATGGTCTTCGATCTCCAGATCAGCCTACGAAACATGGCAGCCGCTTGCTGATACATTCAGAAATGTGTTTTGGGCCGGAGCAGAGGCGGGAGGTTCGCATCCGTTAGATCATCAAGCTTCTGTTTTTCAATCGACTGATTTTGGTAAGAGTTTTAATTCGGTTGCGACCGTACCTTCGATCACCGGTACGATGCGGGAAGGCTCTTGCGGGACGCTTTATCTTCAGGCAAGCATTTATGCGAATGATAATGCGAAGGGAATATTGAGGTCCACCGATGGCGTAAATTGGGCGCTGCTTACAGACGGGAAGGGTAGGTCGGGGCCGTTCAATAGAGCAGACACGCGCTTCTATGTAAAAGGGACCTACGTTTATGCGTTGCGCGATACAGCCGGGCGGGATAGCGTCCGTCTCTGGCGCTATGTTGAAGATACAACAAAATTTGGCGGAGGCATTGCCTTTACCGCTCCGATCGCTTCGACGAAGCGAGTCAACATAGTATCAACATCCTGCGCCGATCTCGATACGACGATCTATGTGATCTACCAAAACGATTGTATCCCGGCAATACTCGAATCGGCAACGCTTAAGTCTGGCGATCGCTTTGTCATTTACCCGCACGATAGTCTTCCTCATGCGATCCAGGATTATTATCCACTGGTGATCGGCCATCGCCCGCTGGACCGTTCATCGGACTCGACTACACTTTACCTCCATTACTTCGCAAACGGCAAGGATATTTATGACACTGTTGCAATTACGGCGATCATAAATGCTCCTGGTATTATTACGCCGATCAATATTCTTGCGAATGATGCAAAGAGTGTAAATGTCCGAGCAGGGGACACCGTAAGATTTACAGTGCATCTAACTGATTCAGTCGATCAACTCGTGAACCTCGATTCCATCGAGTTTCAATCGAGCTATGACAATAATGTATTGTCGTTTGCGAATGTGCGAGCACTCGCGCCCTGGTCGATCATTAGTGAATCGCATGGTAATGGTACAGAGCGACTTGCTGTCTCGAGAGCAGAGGGGACGCCGCTTCTGCCAAATTCTATTGTTGCCGAGATCGATTATGTGGCCGACATCAGTACCAACTCATCGACAGCATACACTCTTTCTGATCTGCGTTTGAACGATGCCGAGTTCGATGGTTGCGCCGGAACCGCCTCGCTGCCGATTCCGCCAACTGTATCGGTCTCTGCCTGCGGCGATACGCTCTTTCGAGCAATGATGTCGGGTGAGCCGATGATACAGCTTCTCGGTGTTGAAGTCACGGGGAATTCGGCAGAGATCAAAGTGAAGGCATCTCGAAGTGAGCCGGTCCAGGTTGAGGTGTACGATTTATTAGGGGAGCGCGTGGGAAGTGAACAATACTCGCTGACAAGCACTTCAGAGAACCTTGCAATGGATATTTCAAATTTACCGAGTGGGATCTACTTCGTCAGACTCGCTACGAGTGCAACCGTCGTAAGCTCAAAATTTATACTCGGGCGCTAAGGTCATATTTGTTTCCGAGAGCCCTCATCCCCCAGCCCCTTCTCCCCCTGGGAGAAGGGGAGCTGTGAATATCTCTGAGACGCTTTATTTTTGTATCGCTTGATTATCTCCTCCCAAGTACTATGAAAAAAACTTCCGGATAAAATTTGGACGCCTGAGCGTGCAACAGGGCAAGCCGTCTCTCGGGCTCGTGAATTACGAAAGACCATGACGCCTGCTGAAAAAATACTGTGGACAGAGCTTCGAAACCGTCGATTCATAGATCACAAATTTCGCAGACAACATCCAATTGGCAAATGGATCGTCGATTTCTTTTCGTATAAAGCTCGATTAGCGATCGAATTAGATGGATCGATTCACGATAATCAAAGAGAAGAGGATGAGTGGCGACAAAAACTTATAGAGAACCACAACATACGGTTCATTCGATTCAGGAATGAAGAAGTTGAAACGAATATAGATGCCGTTCTGCAGGAGATAGCAAGCAAAATAGACGATGTTAAGGAGTAAGGCTCCGTCCTGCGCCCTTCTCCCAGCGGGAGAAGGGTTGGGGATGAGGGCTGTTCCATCTAGCAGAATCCGAATATAACTACTAAAAACAAAAAAGCCTCTTACCAAAAATAAGAGGCTCCTAATTATGTCTTATTAAATCTTACTCTGCTTCGACCTGCGCGTAGTCGAGTTCGACCGGCGTTTTGCGACCGAAGATGGAGACCTCGACCTTAAGCTTTTGCTTGTCCTCGTTGATCTCTTTGATCTGCGCGCCAAAGCCGGAGAATGGTCCGTCGATAACTTTGACGGGCTGGCCAAGATGGTAGCGCACTTCCGGCGATTCAATGCCACGCTTCTCTTCGACCTTACCGAGGATGCGGCGCATCTCGTCGGGCTGAAGGGCGGTTGGCTGCGTTTTCGTCGGACCGACGAAGCTTACGACGCCCGGGATCGAAAGAATAAGATCGATCAACTTCTTATCGAGTGCTGCTTCGATGAGAATGTAACCCGGAAGAAAGCTCTTGGTCTTCGTACGCTTTTTACCTTCGCGAACTTCGTAGACCTTCTCGTTCGGAATGACGACTTCGGGGACGCGTTCGGCCATGCCGCGGCGCTTCACTTCATCTTCGATGAAGGCCTTGACTTTCGATTCGTGACCGGTGTAGGTCCGAAGCGCGTACCATTTTAGCGTGGTTGCCTGCGGCTCTGTTACCATAATAGTTAAAAGTCCTGAGTCCTACATTCTAAGCAAGATGGTATCTCGATCAGAACTGGACTTAAAATAATCGGAAAATGCCTCGAATGATCGTTTCAAAGATCTTATCGACGCCAAAGGTGAAGAGCGCGAGCACTACGCACAGCACGAGCGTAATAATGGTCGCATCCTGAAGCTCTTCGCGCTTCGGCCAACTGACCTTTTTCATTTCGCGGGAGACGTCCGTAAAGAACGAGAAGGATTTCTCCTTCAAGCCTTGCTTATCACCCGCCTGGGGCAATGTTGTTGTTTCTGCCATCGTAATAGTGCTAAGTGCTGAGTGTTCAACGTGCTTAGCGGCACGAAATTATGAAGTTCAAAGGCACCGTAAGGAAGCCAATGTTGGCGCCACAAGGGAAGCCAATAATTGACACCGTAAGGAAGCCAGTGATTTCGTCAGCACTTAGCACTCAGCACTAAGCACTGAACGGTGCACGACAGGAGGGAGTCGAACCCCCAACCTGCGGTTTTGGAGACCGCTGCTCTGCCAATTGAGCTACTGTCGTATTGGACAGACGTTTGGCCTGCCGCAACGAGGATCGAGACAGGCTGAAGGCCTGTCCTACCAGTTACTTCGTCTCCTTGTGGAGCGTCCGCTTGTTATCGCGCGGGCAGAATTTGGTGTATTCTACTCGTCCCGATTGTTTGCGCTTGTTCTTCGTGGTCGAGTAATTACGCATCTTGCAGACGGTGCACTCGAGTGTAATAATGTCTCTCATGGTCGTATCAGTAAAACTTTTTTGGATCGTTCAGAGACTCGTCCTGCGCTACTTCATCTGGCACCGCATTCTCCGAGCCTGCCGGCGTCGACAGTTGAACGTTATTCAAGAAGATCGCTGAGATGAACTTGAATCGTCCGCAATTCGGGCAGATATAGACCGTTACCGGCAACGCCCGATTGAAATTGAATTGCAGACCAGCTGCCTGGCCATCGGCGTTAGCTACTGTATCAAGCCCCGGTAACGCAAAGAGGTCCGGATTGACCTCCATCTGCGTACCGCAATCTCCGCATAACTTTGCTGGGGTCATAACAAGTATGAATTATGAAGCATGAAGTATGAAGGATGTCTACAGCGAAGGATGAAGCACTTCTTACTTCATCGATCACACCTCATACTTTCCCCTGGAGCGGGAGACGGGACTCGAACCCGCGACCAACAGCTTGGAAGGCTGTGACTCTACCAACTGAGTTACTCCCGCGCATGAAAACTTTTGCCAAGAGGGGAGGGATGAACCATGTCACAGCCTGTGCCCCTCGCCCTGCGTACTCCAAAGCGCCATTTGCAGAGCAAAAACGCCAAAAGTGCGCTTCCTTCTCCAGAAGGAGAAGAAAAACACAAAACCGCGAAAAAAAAGCCGGGGGTAGTATAAAATCCGTTTCATCGGATTCCGGAACCCCACAGCGGGCGGATAGACAAAACCTGCCCGGTTTCGGTTCCAGAACGCCGGTTTTTGCCAAAAATCACGAGCCGGGCGGCTAAGCCCGGCTCGTGATCTTAATGCAAAACTATTACTCCGGTACCTTACTGTACTACAAAGGGCCTCGTCATCGAGCCTTTACTATCGGTAATTTTCACGAAGTAATTACCGCGGGCCAGCTGCTTTAAGTCCAACGTGGTGCCAAAGTTGCCATCGGCATCGGTCATTCGCTGCTCTCGTTCGATCGATCGACCGGAGACATCGAGTATCTCGACGGCGATCATCTCCCCTGGATAGCCGGCCATTTGCACCCTTAGATAGGATTGTGCCGGATTCGGGTAGATCGAGATACGGCGATAGGGTACGTTCGGCTCCGTCACTCCCAGCGGAGATTGCGTGATCTGGAAATCGTAGTTGATGATCTTGCCGAAATCCGGTTGGAAGGTCTTAAGGATCTTTCCCGTCTTCGAAGTTTGCCGGAAGCGAAGGTATCCCGTGCCTTGACTTGGATTGGCCCAATACGAAAGACCATCTTCACCATCATCGTGAAAGACCATCGTGTAACAGCCGACCGGTAGCATTAGCGAGTCATAATAGCTCGTCGTTGGATCGAAGCCGCCGTTTTGGAAGACGGTATCGCCTTTCAGATTACGGATCTCATAATAGTTATCCTGCGGATCGTTATTCGTGTAGAGATTCAGCACCACAATGCCAGTGTATGCAGGCGGCTGAGTATACACGGACGAGTAGTGATTATCTGCATCGTATTGATCGGTACCACCATTCGGTTGTGAAATATTGACATGGAATAATCCTGTCTGTGCGCTCGTCCAGAAGCCAAGTGAATCAACGGGCAGTACGACGGCTTGCGTATCCATGAACTTCAAATTTCCGCTCCACGAATAGGTTTTATGCGGACCTCCATCGACATAATATTCGAAGTTTAACGAAGTAAGTGGCTGTGAGCCATTATTACGAATGACGATGATCGGAAGATCGCATGCCGGATTGATGCGGCCAAACGCAATACGATTCGATGGCCGCTCGATATCGACGATGCCGGCATTGAGCGTGAAGTTTGGCGCGCTGTAGGTCACAAGCTGTGTCGACGGATCGTAGCGGGAATCGCCAGCACCGCCTTCCACGCCGTAATCCATAAGGACCGAATCGCCTGGTTTAACTTTGCCGGTGACCTCATACTCGGCAAGATCGGTCGCCATTCCTGGGCACCAGCCAGCGCGATTGAGCGTCCAGGTGCCGCCTTGTGGGTAAAGCGGGTCCGCCGAGCATATCTTCCACACGAGCCGTTCGTACTTCAGAGAATCGATAGAAATATAGTGCGTCTGCGGATGGAATTCGCCACCTGTGTTATTGACTTCCGCTCCGTGCCCAGTAATGTATGAACGGACCTTGAATGCTTTTGCGGCTGGATCGAGATAGACTTTACGCGGTTCATAGCGGTCGTTCGCCATAATGGTCTGGTAATTCTCTTCGGTCATCGGCCAGACCTGCTGCATGTTCAGTACATTACGCGCCGGCGTACCTTTGATAAAGAGGAATCGCAGGTCGAATTCTTCTTGTCCGGAGCCGCGCTCCATCGAGAGGCGCTTCCAACCTTTAAGTATCGGCAGATAATCGGTGACGTCGAACTCCCACATCTGTCCGGTCTTACCAAGGTCGAGCCCAATGCCATACGGTGTTACGAACGACATGAGTTCGAACTTCTGCGGTCCACGAGTAAAATAGTATAGATAATTAGGCGAGACGGTATCCATTGCAGCAATACTCGTCGAATCATACTTTATTCCACGCTCATCTCGATTGTATTCCCTGGTCGCGAGATACCGTCCGAAAATGGTATCTATTGCATGCCCCGAGTCATTTGCATGGAATGCATAATTGTGGCCGATATTATACTCGATTACGAAATGAGCGTGCTCGGGAAGAGTGTCGTAAGTATAGCGGTCGCTGATAGTCGGGGCAGGGGTAGTCGTAAGTTGAAGGAAGCTTAAGTTTGGCCGGCCAACGCTCTGGAATTGATTAGGCAGATCCTGACCGCGCATATGGCGCCACACTGGTACGCCGATAAGCGTGCTCGCAGCTTTGCCTCCGGCGCTATTATAAAGTTTGCTTCCGCTGCCCTCATCGAATTTATAGTATGACACGAGTCCCGAGGACGGTGGAATAGAATCAAACTGCATGAGCCGTTTGATCTGGTTCGAATCGAGTACGTAATTGAACATGGCGAACTCACGCAGTTCGCCGAAGTATCCTGTTAGCGAACTGATCGCTCCGCCGAGCATCATTCGTGTGGGACGAATTTGGCGGTGTTTGCCAGTATCATTCATCCATAATGACCCGTTAAGATAGATCGCCATTTTGCCACTTACAGCATCTTTAGTAAAGACCCAGTGATTCCACTTGCCAGCCGCAGCCGAGTTAGGTGCCGATTTTTGAATGCGATCGAAGTTGCCGGCCGCATCCGAGCCGCAATCCCAATACACCGTATTATCGCTCCACGGCAAATGAATATTTACCTGGCGGTGATTTTGGTCATCCAGACCCTCACAGAGTACTGTACCAGTGCCGGGAAGATGCAGCGTATCACCGTATGCCCAGAACGCGATCGTGATCGCATTTTGCAGTGAATCGAGAGCGCTCTTTGGAAGCGGAACAAGCTCCGAACTTGCGAAGCTCATCGCATACTCATTCGTGGCTGACGAAAGCAATCCGAAGGTTGGTCCGCCAAACATGGTGATCGAACCGGCAAGACCCGTGTAACTAACTTCAATAGCGATATCCGATGTCCCATCCCAGGTGAATGGTGTATAGAAGAGGAGGGAGTCGGTGCCGGTTAATAGCGAGCACGAGTTGCGATAGACTTCCGCAAGAGTGTCATCCCGCGAGAGCATCTCTCCCATGACGAGTGATTTACCAGAACGCATGCGAACTCGGAGATCGCCAATGGTAGCTGAGCCTTGCTGTACATTCAGCCGCAGTCCATAGATCTTTCCTGCCTTCAGTCCGAAAGACGTCAGTTCACTTCCTGTGTAGGTCATCAACATACGACCATACGGCTTATTAAATATTACCTGTGTTGGCCCACCGGTAGTTTGAACGACGTTGAATGAAGGATAGGGACTGTACGAGACATTCTTTAGGTCGCGGCGCGTAACGGTGTATATCGGGTTCGTCGTCCACGGGAATTTGGTATAGGTGGGGTAATTCGAGATGAGCGCGGAGGGCCATTTGTTTTTCAGCGAATCGGTGCGGGTCGAGTCCCAGACGTAGGTCTCGCAATTATAATCCCACTCGCCGCAGCCGACGTCATTCGGCGCATGCTGCGTTGTAACGAGCGCGTGCTTGCAGCGCATGCTGTAATCGAGCAACACTCGTTCGTAGGTGCCCGTATCCGGAAAGTGAAAGACGCCCGCCCGGCCGATGGAGTCGTAGGTCAGTGTTTGCACGACCACGGTATCGCGCGTTTGCGATAAGGATGGTTTTGCTGTAATGAGAATGGCGAATACGGAAGCGAGGACAAGGATATACTTCATGCTCGAATCAATTATATAAGAAGGCGTCTGCAAGCCACATTAGGAAGCGTCTGCAAACCGGCAAAACAGCCGAGTTACAGGCTGTCATTCCCATGAAAGCGGGAATCCGGCACTGGTCTGCTGGTTTTGCGTCGTAATTTTGCATTGCCTCGTAACGAACGACCGATTTGAAGCTTCAACGGATCTGGGACTCCATTAAATACTATTCCGTCGGTATTTACAATTATACCGATGAGGACCATTGCTTTCTGCTCGCCGCGGGCATCGCATTCAACGTGCTATACTGCGTGTTGCCGCTCTCGCTGGTGATCTTCTATGTGTTTTCCGCTACGCTTACCAGCGAGAAAGCCGTTGCTTATGTGGTCGGCTATATCACCGATTCTTTTCCGGTGCCGGTCTACGAGCAGGACGTTCGCGTATGGCTAACGAAGGAGCTAACGAAGATCGGCCATGAGAGTACCATCGCCGGTATCATCGGTATCGTCACTCTCTTTTGGTTGGCGAGCATTTTATTCTCGACGCTAAGAACATCGCTTAATGCTGTGCTCAACCTGCCAACGAAAAAGAACGCCGTCTATCAAAAGCTGCTCGACTTCGTGCTCATGATCGTTATCCTGGTGCTCTTGCTTTCGTCGACGCTTCTTTCACCGATCGCCGATCTCTTGCAGAAGTTGGGTAGCGAGATATTGCCCTCGTGGCTGGCGCACATCGTGAATACGACGACGCCACGATTTATTTCGCTCGGACTTTCGGTGCTCCTGTACGGGATCCTGTTCCGAATGCTGCCGCACCAACGACTTTCGCGGAAAGTCATATTCGTTGCGGCAGGAACGTCGGTCATCTTAACGGAAGCCATGAGATTTGCTTTCGGCTATTACATGACGCACATTAGCTCCATCGGTACACTCTATGGGACGTATGCCTTCTTGGTCGGTATTTCACTCTGGGTCTACTACGCTGCGCTTGCATTCCTGATCGGTGCAGAAGTCGGATGGCTCTACAAAGAGCGGCATGAAGTACAGCCGGTGGCAGTCTTAGCCGTACCGCAATCGGCGCCGGATATGAAGCATCCCGGCAGCGCAGTCCTCGAAGAAAAAACACTCGAAGAATACGAACAGGCGAAGCCGAACCCCACCAAAGCGGCGGGGGAAGGGAAGAGCTAGCCCATACACTCATTCCGGATTTCTTCTCCCTGGTACCCGGTTAGGTCATCTCCTTTTTTCTTCGACTGTCTCGCCTTTTGAAAATGTCTCGCCTTACAGTCGTCATGCTGGTCGCTGTTCTTATTGGGTTGCTCGGTTGCAGCCATACGTTTACAACTGTATCCACACCCTATTTTGCAGAGTATTGCAAAGTATGGGGATTCCTCAAATATTACCATCCAACGGTAACGCACGGTAAATTGGATTGGGATGCCGTCTTTCTTATGGAGTATCCTAAAGCGGCGCGTTGCACGAATAGTGATGAATTGGTAGAGGTCGTGGGCGATCTTCTGCAAGCAGCCGGCGGAGTAAGATCCTATGGCTATCGACCCATGAGTATGGGGGGCGAATTATCGCTCGTTCGAAGATCGTGGAAGACGGACGCGAGGTACTTAACTGCACCGCTCGCAGAGTCCCTCGACTCCATCTGGAGTAACCTGAACGTCCCCGCAGCGCAAGCATACGTTGGTGAGTATCCGGCACAAAATCCCGATGTGAGTATGGACACTTCGCACTATAGCGATGCGTATCCCTCGGAAGCGGTACGAGCGCTCGCGCTTGCACGGTATTGGAACATCATCGAATATTTCGCGCCGGATAAAGATGTGATCGGGGAGCCGTGGGATTCTGTGTTGGTCCGATTTATTCCGAAAGTGATCGAGGCAAAGAACAGGGAAGACTACACCCTTACGATGATGGAGCTATGTTCGAGTATTCACGACTCTCATTCGTACACCCATAGCTCGTTCTCCGATTCTTTGTTCGGATATTACACGCTTCCATTTCGTCCTGCGGTAGTAGATGGAAGAGTGGTGGTTGCAAGACGAAGAAAGATGTTCGCTCCAGCGCTCTCTCCTGGTGATGAGATCATTTCTATCGCTGGTGTAAACGTCGATTCGTTGCGCGCGCGATATGCCGGTCTCGTGCCGAGCTCGAACCCGGCTTCACGGGATCGAAATGTTTGCAGAATGCTGAACCGCACTCCTCGCCGCGATTCCGTTGCTGTTGTTTATCGCTCGGCCTCCGGTGTTCAGTCGTGTAATGTTAAACCACTTACTAACTACGAGCTGGAAGCAAACCGTGAAACGGACACGGCGAAACATTGGAAAATTATGGCCGGCAATATCGGCTACGTTCACATGGGAAAGCTCACGAAGGCGGAAGCCGATCGAGCGATGACAGAGCTGATAAATACCAAAGCGATCGTTTTCGATGTCCGCAATTATCCGCAAGGCACGATGTATGAGATCGGGAAGTATCTCGATGTGAAGACGCCGTGGGTTGCATTCCGTCATCCAACGCTCACTTATCCGGGACACTTCGAAACAGAAGATTATAACGGCCCGATGCTCGAAAAGAAGAAGCTCTTTCGGGGTAAGGTCGTTATTCTGACGAACGAAGAGACGCAATCGCATGCGGAGTTTACCTGTATGATGCTGCAGGCTGTGCCTGGTGCTACGGTGATCGGCAGCCAGACCGCGGGTGCCGATGGCAATGTAACCGAAGTAAAATTGCCGGGCGGTATCACCACGATGTTCAGCGGTCTCGGAGTCTTCTATCCTAATGGTAAGCCCACTCAACGCGTCGGTATTGTGCCGGATATCGAAGTCCACCCAACGATCGCCGGCCTTCGTGCCGGGAGGGATGAAGTCCTCGAAAAGGCGATGGAAATAGCACGCAAGTGATCGACCTCCCGATCAAGATAAAATAAATTCGGCGCTTGTGTCAGGATTGGTGCGCCGAATTCGTTTTTAAGGATGCTCACCTTGATACCCAGGGTTGTGCGCTGTCCTTTTTCACTTATGTTGTCTAACAATGAAAACTACTATTTCCCTATTTCTTGCTTCCATTCTTTCCATCGTCGTACTCGCTGGCTGCAAAAGCAGCACGGATAGTAGTACGTCGAGCTCTTCCGGTGTGACTGCCACGATCGCTGGTTCGCCCTGGTCCGCTAATGCTTCTGCCGCTGCGATCTACACCTCGCAAATGCAAATGACGAGCATTGCCGCTGCAGGTATGGACAAGCAGACGATCTCGATCGGCTTCAATCAAGGTGTTTCCCAAACCGGTACCTATGATGTGATGGGTGGTAAGATCGTCGTGGGGTATACGAATAACGGCGCTTCGTACGTTGCCGATAGCGGCTCCGTTGTCGTCACAAGCTGGACCTCGAGCCACATAACCGGAACGTTCAACTTCACCGCCATGGGCACGATGGGGGCGAGCACCGTGAAGATAACCAACGGCAAGTTCGATCTCGACATCAAGCAGATGTAAGACAAAGCTTTCTTTTTCACCAGAGCCTCCGCGCATTTTGCGTGGGGGCTTTTTTAATTTTGGAAGGTCTCTAATATGTCCTAAACCAGCAATTATTGTTTTACAATTTTACGAACGATGATACCATCCTTCGTTACGGCCCGTACGAAGTACGGGCCGGTTGGTTCATGCGAGAGGTCGAGAGTTCCTTCGGTGTTATGCACCCCAGAACTCATTTAATTCAAGGGGTTGCTGGGAGTATATTTATTCAGGAGGTTGACATACTTTGCAGGGCGTGAGTCCCATTTTCTTCGCCTTTGACATTGTTGTCTTGATACAGGAACGTCTCAGATAGCGACAACCCGCCCGATGGTAGCGGTGTCCTGTATTTGTAATGTAAACCGTTACATCTTTCTTACTCTCGATCTGATGATGCACGTTCGCCGCCGGAACAATGGCGGTCCCGCTCACGAGGAATAGCGAGAATAGGAGTACAGGTAACAAGAAACGTTTCATAGGTGCCTCCGATGATATTGAAAAAAGGCATTACGTTACAGGTTCTTCTTCAACGAACTGTAAATCTGATGGACTGAAGGCTTTTGCGCAGTGAGGGCAGCGGTGAACACGATGCTTTAATTCACGGTGATAAATGTCCAGTAGCCCCGACGCAAAAATCCCGGCTGGAAGTCCAATCGCAGTAAAACCGAGTAGGCTTATCAAAGCAGCCAAGATTCTCCCAGCTTCTGTTATCGGCATAATTGGACTGTATGAACTGACGGTTGTTATTGTGGCAATTGCCCACCATATCGAATCTGGAATACTCTTGAAAGCATTGGGTTGAACCGGATGCTCAATGAGATACATGAGGATGGAAGCACAGATAAGCAGAAGAACAACCGCAAACAATGACGCGATAAGTTCATGTCGCTTTAGCTTTAACACTTTGCCGATCAAGTGAAGCGATTCGGAGTATTTGCCAAGTTTGATAATTCGAAATAGAACGAATAAACGTAGTGCTCTCAAAAATGTGAGGTTGTCACCACTAAAAATTGGTAAGTAAAATGGCAGGATAACAACCAGATCAATGAGAGCCATAAACGAAAGGGCATAGCGAAGCCGCCCAATAAATGGCTGCTTGTAACGCTCTTCGATTGTAATTGTCCAGATGCGTAAAATGTATTCTACGCTGAACATGATAATTACTGCCATCTGAACAGCGTCAAGTAAGTCTCTATATCCTGGCTTGAGATCGGGCTCACTCTCAAAAATTGCAACTGCTATGCTGACGCAAATTGCAATAGCAATCGAGAGTCGAACAACGCGTTGTATTATCGTTTCATATTTCACCCCATGAAATAAATGGTACACACTATAACGCCATTCTTGAAGGGATCGAGGACGAGCACGCCATGTGGTAGCAAGGGCATCGAAACTCATAGGGCATTCGGGACAATTTTACACAGAGGCAAATATACAGAAATTTAGGAACGCTTAAAGAGCTTGGGATTTGGAAATAGAGTAGCGCATAGGTCGAGCGTCCCCGCTCGATATCGTACCCGACCTACCTGTCCGGTGGGGAGACTATAATCTCTCCATCCAAGAAATGGTCGAGCGAGGACGCTCGACCCACGCGATCGACCGCCGCAATTTCAAGAAAAACCCGGAAATTCTGAAAATCTGGAACTAATTTATATAGTTTTTGTTCTATTATTTTCGAATTTTGGATGAATCGTCCGATTAATATTTTGCCCCTATCTTGTCTCGCTCAAAAAACACGGTTCATGAATTTTGAACGAAAAACAAAATAGAATTTTTTTGACCTGTCGATTAGAACAATGAGAAGAGTCTCGATTGCCGGTTTAGTGCTCGGCCTGAGCGTCGTCGCCGGATGCGTTATCAACTTCAAGAGCGAAAAGCCACCGCAGAAGGGTATTATCCATGTGGACGTGAACTACCAGTATCCGAATAAGAACGAATTCAGCACGTACAGCCACTCTTATAAAAAGGAGCTCGAACCGGGCCGCTACGCCCAGACGGACCACATCGAGCTCGATCCCAGCCAGCAGCTTCTGATCCTGAATAAAGCCTTAGTGCTGCATTTCTACGACATGCCGGAGAGCTTCCACCACAAGGAGGAATCGGGCAGGGGCACACCCCAAATGATCCGGATCGCCGCCGATACCCTCGACCACACCGTCCGCTGGGTCGGCTCCCTCGATAGCCTTCATCCGAACAACTACCACCTGAAAGAGCTGGTCGAGTACGTGGATTCCATCGTGAAATCGACCAGCGATTACCGGGACCTGCCGAAAGCTAAGGATGAGAATAATTAAGCATAAGGAGGCGTCATTGCGAGAAGGACTTTGGAGCGGAAGCGGAAAAGTCCGACGAAGCAATCCTTTGGAGATTGGCAACGAGAATGATAGCAGGATAATAAGTGGAAAATCGAAATATTCCGAACTTTTTAGCGTCCAGAGGCATTTCAGGCGCTTCCATAATGGGAATAGGCTTTTCCGCTGCAGCCCGTTACTTATAACTCGTTACTGATACTATGCTTGCCATCGTCGAAATTTCAGGAGAACAGTTCAAAATAGACGGTACCACGAAGACCCTCCGCGTGCCTTACATGAAGGATGCGAAGGAAGGCCAGGAAGTGCCGATCACGAACGTTCTGTTCAATGATGGCAACTCGGCGCCGATCGCAACCGTCCTCGGTCATACCCGTGGCGAGAAAGTGATCGTCTTCCACAAGAAGCGTCGCAAGCGCTATCGCAAGACGAACGGCCATACGCCGCGCTTCACCGAAGTAGCGATCCAATTCTGACCACTCCTGAACCAGGATTCTCTGGATTAGACCAGGATTTTCAGGATTAAAAGGATTAGCAGGATCGATCACAGGATAACGAGAGAACTTAGCATTTAGGACTTAGCACTCAGGACTTACAATGGCTCATAAAAAAGGAATGGGATCGACGCGCAATGGTCGCGATTCCCATGCACAACGATTAGGTGTAAAGAAGTACGGTGGCGAGTTCGTCAAGTCCGGTAATATTATTATTCGCCAGCGCGGTACGAAGTACCATCCGGGCGAGAACGTCATGCGCGCGAAGGACGATACGCTGTTCGCGGTCGCCGATGGCGTCGTGAAGTTCGAGCGCTTCCGCTTGAATCGCCAGCGCGTGAGCGTCTATCCGCAGACGGCCAATGCCTAACCGAATAGTACTCAAGGAAATTAAGAAGCCCGGCTTAGTAAGCCGGGCTTCTGTGTTTTTGGAGCGGGTTAAAACATATAAATCACTCAGCGCCGGCAGTGGCAAGGCGCTGCCAGAGTTCGGCAGCATTGGGAAGCGCCTTTGCCTGGAGCCCGTATACCACATCCTCGACGTACTCTTCGGAGCGCATTCCCACCAGTACCGAGGAGACCTGCGGCAAGCTTCGAATGAGGAGCACCGCCTTTTGGGAGAGGGAGAGGCCCTCGTAGTCCGGACCCATCAGTGCATTCAATGCTCGGTGGATCTTCTGGGAGCGGTCGTGGCCGCGGTTCGAGTAGTAGTTCGAAATGTGTTCGAGGACGCCGTCCACCGCTTCGGCGTAGTTCTGCAAGGAGGCCATCACCAGTGGGTTCTGGGCCGCGATGGGTCGCAGGATATTGAACGCATACTGGATGCGCGGAGCGAGAATGTTGCGGGAAATTTCCTGCCACTCTTCGACGCTAGCGAATTCCTTCCAGTTATCGCCATCGAGGTTTTGACCGAGCGTCAGGAATTTCTCGACCGCTTCCTTCGACTGCGGATCTTCGCCGAGGAAGGGAAGCGATTGGCGGACAAGCTCTTCTTCCTGAAGCTTGACATCATGGACAAGGTCCTCAATGTCTTCGTCCGGTGGAATTTCGCGGTTGGGATAATCGGCGAGCCGAATGAGCCGCGAGCCTTTGCCTTCGGGATTTCCGACGATGGCGTTGAGCGGCCGATTGATGAGGACGCCGATCCCTTTTTCGGCAGCGTACTCGAGTACGGTTTGCATCGAGCGATGTTGGTTCCGCTCGGTTACGGCTCCAGGCTCGAAGATGTTGAGGGGAAACTGGACCACTGCGAAGTGGTGCTCGGTAAGGCTCAGCTCTTTGGCAACTTCTTCGGCGGCATTCCAGGAGAGTTCGAGCGACGTGCGGTCGATCGACTCTTCAGGTTTCGGGAAGGTGTTGGAGCTGATCCCGTAGTACTGGATTCGGCCTCGCTTAACCTCGGATTCCAGGTAGGTGAAGGCTTGCTTGATGCGGCGATTATACTCGTCGCGAACTTCGTCCTCCGCGCGGCCTTCGCCAATAGCCCACTGTACGAAGTATTCGGGATTGTGCAGCAGGTAGACGTCGATAGTTTCGAGTTGCAGCCGCTCGAGCGACTCATCGATCTGATCGCGAAGGAAGTCCGGATGGATAGAGTGCCAGAGCCCCTGATTGTAGCGTACGATCTCGGACAGCTCGGAGCCAGCGGAGTAATCGGCATGAGGTGTATTAGCTCGGCGCTGCATTTCTTCATAGAGCGCCCCTTGAATGTAACCACCCTTCGAGACGATGATCACTTCTTCGCGGCGGATAGCGCCTTGAGTAATGAGCCCGCCCAGCACTTCGCCAATGAGCCGTTCCGAATTGCCGGTAGCATAATTGGAGGAGGTATCGATGATATTGATACCCATTTGAAGCGCTTTGGCAAGGGCCGTCCGATGCTGCTGAACGCGCCGATCGACACGATAGGAGCCAAAGCCCGCGGAGCTACAGGTGAGTCCAGTGCGGCCCAGGATATGGTAAGCCGCCGACCAATCGGCATGTTTAGTAGCGACGGCACGGGTTGCGTCCGCCGTGGCACGGCCAGTAACGATAGCGGCGCGCTCCTGGAGCTCGCCGGTAGGAGTGATGAGCACGAATTATTTGGTAGAAACGATAAAGGCTACACCCTGACCCGGACTAAGCGGTGCTTCGTAATCCTCGTAGACAAGGTTTTTAATCTCTTCGGCACTAACTTCCGACCAGTTACCGTAGCGCGTAGGCTTGGCAAAGAAGCGAACAATACGTGGATTTGGAACGACCTCCTTGATGCGATCAAGGTCATAGATTCTCATATTGCGGCGAGTCGTGGCTTTACCCGCAGGCATCGTCAGAATGAGATCGCCGCCGGGCTTGAGCGCTGTCCACAATTTTTGAATGGCAACTTTATCACCGTCGGATTTTTCCGGATCGCCATAACCGGTCAAGCCAACATGTTCCACGGTTGATATCGAGCAAACCATATCATAGTGGTTCTCAGGCGGATTCCAAGTAAGGATATCTCCTTGGGTGAATTTAAAATTGGGGTGGGAAAAACTGTACTTACGAAAGTCCAATCCATCGACCTTATACCCAAGACTTGCAAAGTGAATGGGGAGCAGATCCTCGACGCAACCAAAATCCAGGATGGTCTTAGCGTTTGGATTCAGATGCTGAAACAGAAGAGGGTATTCGACAACGCGATCTGTAAAAAGTGGCTTTACATCTTTACCAGTGAGCGAGGTCATGCTCATTAGCAGTTTTTTAAAAGCCATTTCCCAAAAGGTCCCGTCCCATCCTTCGAAGAAGAGGTTCTTGTTGACCTTATACATTTTAATCGTTTCGTAGTCGACTCCCATTTCGTTATTTTAGGGTTAATAATTGACCGAAAGCAAACTAACTGCTGGGGTATAGAGTGCCATGTATGGGAGCTTTTACAACGCTTTGGAGATTCAAAATAAAGCTATGAATGATGTATTTCAAAAGCCGCGATTGAGTGAAGAGGAGGTCAGGAATTTCCGTCAAGGGGGATATTTGATTTATAAGAACCCGGTTCTTCCCGCTGGCAAATTTCAAGCATTAAAAGAACATTTTGAGGAAAAGCTTGCGGAGTTGCCAGACCATATTCGTCCCGAAGAGATGGATGTGCCCCATTTTACTGATCCGAAATTGTTTGAGTGGTTATTCGCGGATGAAATTCTTGATTTAGTTGAGCCGATTATTGGGCCCAATATAGCTCTGTTTTCAAGTCATTTTATTTCGAAACCCAGCGGAAATGGGAAGCGAGTGCCTTGGCATGAGGATGCTACCTATTGGAAGCAAATGATATCTCCCATTGAGGTCGTGACAGTATGGCTTGCAATTGATGATTCAACAGTGGAAAACGGATGCATGTATGTAATTCCAGGAACGCATCGAAACGGAGTCTCCGAATACGAAGAGGTCGATAAAGAAAAGAATCTTTTCCCAATTGAGATTAAACGGGGTCGTTTCGATGAGTCGAAGGCAGTGCCCTGTGAATTGATGGCGAATGAAGCCAGCCTTCATCACAGCGGTCTTATACATGGAAGTCCACCAAATTTCAGTCAAAGACGTCGTACTGGGTATACTATGCGTTATATGCCGACGTCTGTAAAGGCTCTGGGTGGAAAATCAGAGTTGGGGCACCTTCACATTAATTATCTTGCGCGTGGTCGAGATTTAGCCGGTAACGCGTACGGGGATCCTTCCAAAGTATATCCAGAGCTTGCTCGTTACGCCGCCACAAAAAAGAGACGCGGTCACTAGGAATAAAGAGCCCGCGTTTTCGCGGGCTCTTTCCTATACGGGTTTGGCCTAATTAAGAACGGTAAATTTGAGAACCCTATTTTGCCCAGCTATATTCATGCGGGCGAAATAGGTGCCAGGTGTACGAATATTTGATTGGAGTGGAATGTAAGAAAGTCCGGCATCGACTGTTCCTGCATCGATATTAGCAATGGGCGTCCCAACTGTCGAGAAGATATCTATCGTTACTTCTTGTGCCGCTGTTAAAGATAATTCAAGCTCTGGTCTGTCTGGAGATAGATATAGAATGGTAGCAGTTCCGGAAGTCTTGGGATCATTTACTCCCGCCATATTTTGTGGCATTGCCTTATACTGCAAGATGGCGTCGTCTGTCACGTTTAGTATTTCGGCTGTTTCAGTAAACTGATTGTCCGCAATAAGGCCGCTTGCAACCAAAACGAAGTCTGTCGGGAGCGTCTCACTGACAGTTTGATGCATATAGCATGCTGCATGATAGCTCCGTTCTTGATTCATTGAGGGAGCGTAGAACCAACGGAGATTAGGCTTATCGTACCATTCACAGGTCGGTGTAGTTACAGCGGAAAAAGAACTGGTCCAGTTAGCATCGATGATCCCACCCGTAACAAGAAAGCGATCGTTCGGTAATAATGTACTGGTCTGCCAAGTGACGGGTTGAAACATCGCTGAAGTGGATGTCCAAGATGTGAAAGGCGAGAGGAACACTTCGGAGCCAGGAGCGCTGGTATTGGGAGTATTTCTTCCACCAGACGCCAGTACAGTTCCGTCACTGAAGGTTATGAGCGAGCCTTTAATTCGCGCCTGTGCCATGTTTCCCACGACCGTCCACGTGTTAGTCGAAGGATCATATATTTCCGATTCTGTAAAGTAATCGCTGCCCGATCCGCCCGAACGTCCGCCAATGACTAAGACGCGACCATCATTCAGCAGGGTCGCAGAGTGATCGTGGCGACTAAGGATCATTGGAGCAACCGTTTTGCAGGTGCCCGTTGAAGGATCATAAATTTCTGCAGAAGCGGTCGTGCCACTCCCTGTGTAGCCGCCGACCACGAGGATCGTACCATCCAGAAGGAGTGTAGCGGTATGATTTTGCCGAGCTACAGACAATGCTTCTCCACTCGACCAGGTATTCGTTACATAATCATAGATCTCTATTGAGGCCGTTGGGCTGCTCACATCGTAGATTGGAGAAGTATTACCAGCGATAACTACTAATCGACCATCAGGTAATAGGGTACATGTATGCCTCTCTCGGGGTATAGCCATTGATGCTGCTAATGACCACGACCCAGTTGCCGGATTGTACAGCTCGCAAGTCGTCAATGGGCTTCCAGATGGGTCAGCACCACCTACGTAAATTGCGGTTTGATTAGGCAAAGTAGTGAGTACACCCGTTCTCTTTTTTGAACTGAGAGAACCAGTAAATTGCCATGTTTGGCAATAAGCTTCGGCTGAAGCGCCGAGAAACAAGACACAAATGAGAATTTTTGTAGCATTTCTCATAATGTAAGCCTCCAATTTTGTGGACAACACGCTTCCAAGGCAAGAACACATGTGAATGACGTTTGTTACAGACCAATAAGAAATTTTCGCCGATTGTTTTTTTTTGATCTGTTGCGGCCTTGAAGTTCAGCTCACATCTTGGTAAAGGGCTCTGGGCATTTGCCTCTCGGGGATTACCCTCACTATATGCTATTGCAATATTAATAGCTGCGCGTACGCTGCCACAGGCAGAATTCGGTACTTTAAGCGTTTTTCAAACACTGTTCACAATTCTCTTTACGTTCTCAGATGGTTTTGCCTTACAGGCGATCGTAAAATTCGGGGTCGAACCAGAGGTTACTTTGGAAGAGCTCGTTACCGTTACGACAATTCTTTTCATCGCGTTTCTAGGCAGCGCTCTTATATTGCTATTGATCTTTCCGAGAGTTGTTAGCGTCATTCTTAATCTTCCTGAGTTGGAAGGTCTTATACCGTACTTGGCGCTATTCGCACTTTTTACAATGCCTCGAGTCGTTTTTGGTAAGGTCCTACAAACACGGTTTCGAATGAAGGAAATCTTCTTCGTGGACTTCGCAAATTTTGGAGTTGCAAGTATAGCGCTGATCGTTCTCTTGTCGTCTGGTAAAATTCGGACCGCTCAAGAAGTGATAGAAGTAACGATGGTGACCGGACTTCTTTCTTCGATAGTTGCGATGATTCTTGTCAGACCCTTCATTCAATATCGTATCCGCTATTCACGAGCAATGATGTCCCGAATATCTGAGTTTGTTCGATACCAGGCGGCAATGGGGGTTGTTTCAACAGCTCAACAAAACTTTGATATGCTGATTGTATCAGCTTTTACAGGAGCGATCGGTGCTGCTGTTTATAATAGTGCAAAACTACTATTCCGTGGATTCGATGTTGTACGTGAGACGATGACCCTCTTTGTTTTTCCAGCGTCTAGCAAGTACTATTCGCGAGGTGATCTTAGTACGCTGAGAACAATTGTAGAGAAAAGTGTCGGATTTCTTTACCTGCTTTTAATCCCAGCAGGAATATTGCTTGCAGTCGGTTCTCCATTTATTTATCATGTCCTTTATGGGGCGAAGTATGACGCAAGTATTCCTATTTTTAGAGTACTGCTCCTTGCCGCTCTCTTTTTCCCGATTCAAATGGTCTTCAACGTGACGATGACAGGTATGGGGAAGATCAAGGAAGCCTTTCGAATGTTTTTAGTGACGTTGTTAGTAAATGCTACGCTTGCTACGGTTTTACTTGCGGTAACACATTCGTTGAAAGGGCCAGCAATTGCGTTCGTGGTTGGATCGATCGTACAGACGGTTCAGCTTTCACTTTATTTACGGCGTGAAATTTCTATTAAGCCGGGAAAGCTGTGGTCACGAGGTATTGCTGATGCCAGCTCATATGTGAAAAGCCGACTAAAAGGCGCTGAATAAGAGGACAATAAATTATGCTTGCCGTGTCCAGCACGATTTACTGCGAGTAAAAGTTTGGAGTTATGGTCTCATAACTCTAAATCGTATTGAGCTTATGATTAGAAAGTCCCTCGGTCTCATCGTTGTTCTTTTTATTTTTCCGATATTTTCGGTAAAAGCACAATCTCCGGTCATTTCGTACCTCATACCTGATATTGGTACAAATCAAATGAACACGTACGTCGAGATCGTTGCTCCGTACTATGGGCTTGGCTCTTTTGGTCCAGATAGCCTATATGCAAATAACAGTGGTGATTTTGTTCGAGTGATGTGTAGCAATCCGTTGGACACTTCAAAGTTAACGATCGGGCCAGTGGTAGTCAGTTGGAACGGCCGACTAATATCGACGCAGATTTTTGTCAGCAGTTGTCATATTCCTAATTCGTCTGATTGGCGTGCACTCGATTCAGGTTTTAGGGTGCCGATCAAAGTAATCGTTAATGGTCAATCGTCGAATAGCGATACGTTCTTTATCGTCAGACCCACGCCAGCTATTGTTACATCCCTAAGCGGAGTGTTAGGCGCAGGCGGTATTTGGGGAGTTCGCTCAAAGCGAGGTGCACTCCTTTTTGACTCTTTAATTTTATCAGGCAGTACTTACACAATATCGACAGCCGATTGTGATCCAGCTCAAATTGGCAATCAAGGTTTTTTACCGGCGAATATTTTGTCGAAGGGTCCAATTCATTTGGTCTCTGGCGCTTTCATCTCTGTCAATGCTTCCGGCAGAACTGCTGGACCTGGTGGTGGAGGTGGAAGTATGGGCGATGGACCAACCACCGATAGTGGCGGTTCGGGTTATACCGGAGGCAGTCCCGGAGAATCGGAGCCTGGTAAGTGTCCTGCAACAGGCGGCCTGGGAACGGGAGGAGTTGGCAATGTCAATGCTGGTGGAATAGGTCTCAATGGAATCCCTACGGAGCCGAGCGATGTACCGCAATGTGAATATTTTGGCGGCTCGGGTAATCCATTCATTTCCAGCAGTGGTGGAATATTAGATCATAATAAGCATGAAGGTGACGGTAATGGAGGTGGTTTTGCGACGGCTGGGGAGGACGGTCGAGGGGAGCGAGGTAATACGCCGGAGCGAGGTGGTATCGTAAACGGTAATCCAATGCTTATTCCGTTGATGGGTGGGAGTGGCGGCGGAGGTAGTAATGAGTTTTGTACTTGCGACGGCTCTTCACCCGGAGCGGCGGGTGGTGGAGGAGGTGGGGCATTGCTATTGTACGGTTCAAAGCTTTCGCTTTCTGGAACGACCATTTCTTCAAATGGTGCAAGCGGAGTAACTGGCGGCTCCGGTTGCGTTGGTCATGGTTCTGTTGGAGGCTGCGGAAGTGGCGGTGGTGTTATTCTCGAATCAAAACTTGCAAGTTCATTCCCATCGATCACTGTAGCAGGTGGAACATCAATACATACACATTCTCTGGCTGGCAATGGTGGCCAAGGCAGAGTAAGGGTGGACGGTCCTCAGACGGTTTCCCCATCAGTTACACCGTCGGCTGCATCAACCTACCGTGGACTTTCTACCGATACGACGGCATTTTCATCCGGCACAGTTACGCTAACAGGGACTGGCAGCGGCGATTCTATTAGAGTTTATTCAAAAACAGGCAATGGTCCCTGGCTTCTAAGCGCTTCTATTTCTAACTATAGTAGTAACTCATGGTCGCACGTATTTTCGTTTGATCCTACGAAGACAACCTATTTAGTAGCCGTTCAGTCGGTACCCTACACAATCACGGATACTGCGACGCGCCAACCTTCATGGGTTATGTCTCAATCTGCCGCCAATAGGTTATCTACAATTTCAGAAATTGCTTCTTCTCGCCCTAATACAATTGGCAACGCTTTTAAGCCGATTTCAGCATGTATTGATACAAGTGTTTTTGAATACCTGAGTATTGGTTGTTCCCAATTTAGAATAGACTCTTTAAAAATTCAATTTGATACAGGCGGAGTGTTCTTTGTCGATCCAAAGACACAATTGCCACATGTCATCGATTACTATGGCTCGGATTCCATTCGCATCATATTCCACCCGAATGGGCGAGGTGGTGTTTTCGGCGCACGAGCCCATCTTTGGGGCACGTTATTAAGTGCTGGGACTCAATACGATACAGTGCTGGACCTATTCGCAATATCGTCTTCATCGGGTTCTCTGTATCCATCCGTTCACCCGATTCCTTTTTCACTTACACCAGATTGTGAGGACGGCGACGCCTATACCTTGTTAAATATTGGATGCCAATTATTTGAAGTCGACTCGGTGAAAATAGAGAATGACACATCAGGCGTATTCCACCTTGATCCGAAGCAAAAATACCCTACCACAATTAGCTATAGCAAGGCTGATTCAATACACATAATCTTTCACCCCAATCATCGAATCGGTGGATTCGGGGCTCGGTTGCACATTTTCGGTAAATTATCAGCTCAAGGTTCAGGATTTGATACCATCATTTCTTTGGTAGCCGGCTCTGTTCCGTCAGTTCCTATACTTTATCCAACTGCGAATCAATTGCAGTGGAGATCAGTCATCGAGTGTTCATCTGGTGATACAGTAATTACTTTTACCAACCAAGGATGTGATACTGTTTCTGTTGATTCCCTACATTCCTTGGGAGGGCGTTCTCTTTTCCTTCAATCGATAGCTTTGCCACGAAAAGTTGCCCCAAACGCTTCGATTCAAGTACGTGTGCATTATACGCCAGACGCTTTAAATCCGGATAGTTTAACTGCATCGCTATTTTACAGTTCGACAGGATTTATTGACAGTATTCATGTCCCAATAAATGCACAGGCATCTCCTGCATTACCAAGTCTTTCGTCCAGCGCTTCAAGAATAAATTTTGGTGCTGGCTATTCCTGCGATGAACTTGATACAACAATCTACCTGAAAAATACCGGATGTGATTCCTTGCTCTTGACTTCATTGCTTATTGGAGCAGGTAGTTATTCTATCAGTCCGCAACCAGCTTTACCGTTGGTGATCCCTAAAGGCGATTCCATTGCTCTGCACATTAAGTATCACCCCAGTAGTATAGTGGATACACAGTCGATCTTTTACACAAGTAAGAATGGTGGAAAAACGGCGAACGGAAAAATTTTCTTGTTCGGGACTGTCCGAACCACCTTTTTAGCCTATTCGCCCGATAGCCTAAATATGGGAGCTGTTGCGCTTTGTAGTTTCAGTGATTCAATAGTCTCATTGCATAATCCTGGCTGCGATACCATTCAGATCACTTCTGCCAATATTATTCCTGCCGGTGATGTGAAATTCTCAGGAGTAACTCTTCCAATCACTCTTCCCCCACATTCGGACACAATAATTGCTGTGCATTTCTCTTCTAATGTTCAGGAGGATATTACGACGATCCTAATTCTCGACTCCTATATTAAAGGGATTCAACAACCGAGAATAGAGATTCCCGTTCATGCGAGTGCGAGTGCGCCAACGCAGTCTTTGGGCTTATCAGATACTTCAGTACGCCTGCCCTCACTTTCTTTTTGTAAGAGCGATACACTTATAGTAAGATTATACAATCGAGGATGTGATACGTTGGACGTTGCTATCGGTGATCTTATAGGTGATCCTGACTTTAGAGCTTTGTCAGGGAGTGAATCCGTTCGTCTGGGTCCAGGTGATTCCAGTTCGGTCTCTATTGTCGTAGCCCCGCAAAACAAAGGAAATCGCAATTCGGCTATTCCAATTAAGTACTGGAATTCACAAAACGGCAACAAAGCTGATACCTCGGTCTCTTTGCAGGCGTTTGTGACAGGTGGTTCTCGTATACTTAGTAGCGATATACAATCGGTCGATTTCGGTAAGCTAACGCTATGCTCCTCAGCAGATACAACAATAATTTTACGAAACGAAGGCTGCGATACTCTATCGATCGATAGTGCTTCTTTTGATGAGCACTTTTTTAAGATGATACCTTCAGGTAATTTCCCCATTACGATCGCGCCCGATTCGTTATATACCTGTCATACCTTAGCGCTGGTAGATACTACGGGTCATGTAAGTAAAAATCAGGCGAATCTTACGTTTTATTCAAATTCAAATCCTCCGTTGTCTCCTATACCACTTTCTTTTTCAATTGATTATCCTGCCGCGATTGGCTTTGAACTGGTGCCAATGACTGAAAGTGCAAAACCGGACACACCTATTTATTATGATGTTCGAACTATAAGGAATCTTGGTGTCTATGGAGTAAACGATGTATCGTTTATCCTCCGCACAAATCAGGATCTGTTATCCTATACACATGCAGAAAGCCCAGACTTGGTAAATGAGTATATGACAGCTACCAACGGAGTTGCGTCATATCATTTTGCAGTGACCGGCAATCCTATTCATCAGGAAGCAGACGGACGGATCGCCAGGCTTTGGTTTATTCCCTATGTCGCTGATTCAACACATTCGTCAATCGAACTCGATTCACTTCGATTGGATCCTTCAGATCCCGACTTTGAGCGTTGTACCGCACAAGCGTTTGCCAGCACTGATACTAACTTTGACATAATTAATACATGCGGTCAGTCGTCCCTACGGAAAGTGCTGGAAAGTTTACCGATCACAATTTCCACTTATATGGAGGGAAGCCATCTTATTCTACGCGTAGAAGCCGAGAAAAATTTTGTAGGTCATTTGCAGGTCTTTAATGTTTTGGGTACAGTACTTAGTAATGAGTCGCTGCACGTGACTGCCGGTGTTTGTAACTATGCTATATCGGCGAATTTGCCAGAGGGACTATTCTTTGCAAGGATTGAAGATTCTGATGGACACGTTGCAAGAGCAAAATTTATTAACACGCATCCGTAACTTTTAGGGGTTTTATGAATTATTATAGCAGTGAGTAGCGGTTCGTATCGTAATCTCAATGAAGGAAAGAGGCAATGCTATTAAGTCGTATATGTAGAAATACTGGTCTCTTAACTGTTGTGTTATTGAATATACCCTCGCTGTGTGTTGCTCAAAATTGGCAGCAATTGCCGTCCTTGCCAACCCTAATTAACAGCTCCTTCTTTTTTGATACTACATCCGGTCTCATCGGAACCGGTGCTACTTACGGAGCCCCTAATTCTCAACCCGAGCCCATTAGTATTTTTCGTACTACGAACGGCGGCCAAAGCTGGCAACCAACGAATGTACCTACTGGATACATGGGGTCAGTCAGCTCGATTTTTATGACGGATCGTGAGAATGGTTGGGCCAGCATTCTTCCGTGGGGTTCTACTAAGAACCAACGATTGTGGCATACGACAGATGGGGGTCTCTTCTGGAGCGAAATGCCAACCTCAGGAATGGGAACCTGTGTATATCAGACTTCGAAAGCTTTGATATTGACTGAGCTTGATGATGGGATTACTGGCGGTGTTTCGCTCGATAGAGGACTATCATTCTCTCGAATTTTTCCAGGCGCAACTAACAGTATTGGATTCCTGAATGATACCGATGGGCTTATAACAGTTTTTCGAAATGGTCCGTGGGAGCGGACGACTAACGGGGGAGTGACGTGGGATCAATTGCCACTTCAACAGGAGTCGTGGGGGATTGGCCCCGTCAAAGGAACAAGTACCTATTATTGCGCTGGCGAAGCGGTTCCTACCCTTGTAACTAAATCAACGGATAAAGGCTCTACGTGGCAAGAACTTCATTCGTTCAATTTTGAGACAAGTGGAGATATAAGGGTTGTGGATTCATTGCACTTATACGTTCAAGTAAACAAGAATCTTGCTCCAAATTCTACTACCGGTGTTCTCCGCTCAACCGATGGCGGTATTACCTGGACTAACCTTGGTGGACCCCAGAATTTTAACGATAGCAGGTTCTTTGTTCTGCCTATCGAATGTGGGGCGATGGTTTATGCGTTCGATACACGTGGTGGCGCGTTTAAACTTTATGATTATTATGATGGTGGAAGTGGGCGCGCCCTTGTTGTTAATTCGACAAATATAATCAAAGCTTCTTCGTGCGATCCTATCGATACTTCAGTGATCTTAGGCGTCTTAACTTGTGGAACGGATCATCCAACGTTAGATAGTGCATGGATAGAAGGATCTTCTGCGCTTCAGTTGCATGATAACAGACCGTTACCTCGATATCTAAGTGCAATAGATAGTATTAATTTGCAGTATATTCCGCCCACCGCCACTAGTATCGATACTGCCCATTTACATATTAAGTATCACCTCGGAGGTGCGCAAGAAGATACAAGTATTACACTAATCAGTCAGTTGTCGGGTTCGGGGCATACCCCAGTAAGTCTTCACCGCCAAATTGCAAGTTCCTATTATGGGAAACCGGATTCACTTCAGATGGTCGTGGATATTGGCCCTTCGATCAATCTCGATTCGCTGTGGCCTTATATTCAGGAAATTTCTGGCACCTATAATTTTGATTCGTCGATCGTTAAGTATGCCGGTTACTTTCCGCCGAGTGGATGGTATATTAGTTCGATCACGCCGCACGGAGATGAAGTGGATTTTGCAATTCAAGATCTTTCGTCCACTCCCACGCACCCCACTAATCTCGGCACGGCCGTCTTTTTGCCGAAAACGCAATATCTTACCGCGAGCAATGTCAACCTTCTTCGTCTCTCTATACGTACCGCCGATAACACGTACACTTCATGTATCTCGAATAACGAAGATCAGCATTGGGCGGTGAAAGTGCTCGGTCTTGAAGATGTGAAGCCGAGTGAAGTGCTAAACGAGCTCTCGTTCTATCCCAACCCGACGCAAAACGAACTGTTTGTAAAGAATTCGTCAGAGTTGCCTGTTGCCGTCGAGATACATGATGCTCTCGGACGTTTGGTTACGCGAGTAACTGTAATAACTACCGATCTAACGTCAATCGACGTAAGGCTACTATCCCCAGGCGCGTATTTTATCAACTGGTCAGATTCCGCGGGTATCCATAGCCGGAAATTTGACATAATTCGATAGGAATCGGGGCATTCTCAGCGGTACAATTGCGTTGACTTGCCCCGTATGTATTCCAGCGTTGAAACCTCACAACCAAATATTGAGCAGGTCGCTGCAGGCGAGCCGATTCACATTACTTTCCCGGACGGGACTGTAAAAGAATTTCCGTCCGGCACGACGGGAATGGATATCGCTCGCTCTATTTCTCCGCGCCTTGCCGAGGCGTCGCTGGGACTTTTTGTTAACGATGTCCCATACGATCTCGCTACGCCTATTTATCATAATGCTGCGGTTCGCATTGTGCAGTGGCGCGATGAAGAAGGGAAGAGCATCTTCTGGCACTCTTCGGCCCACTTAATGGCCGAGGCCATCGAGGCGTTATACCCTGGCACCAGATTCGGCATTGGTCCGCCCATCGAGAATGGCTGGTACTATGATATGGAGTTGCCGGAAGGCGTCAAGCTAACTCCGGAAGACCTTCAGGTCATCGAAAACAAGATGTACGAGCTTTCGAAGCGCGATGTACCATATCGCCGAATTCCGAAAGAATACGCCGAAGCGATCGAGTATTTTAAGGCCAAAGGTGATTGGCTAAAGCTCGAGCTGCTGGAAGGCTTGCAAGGTCAGCCGATCACTTTTTACGAGCAGGGAAATTTCGTAGATTTATGCCGGGGCACTCATGTGCCTAGCACTGGCAAGATCAAATTCCCGAAACTGCTTTCGATCGCGGGCGCCTATTGGCGTGGCGATGAAAAGCGCCCGATGCTCACTCGTGTCTACGGTATCAGCTTTCCGACTAAGAAAGAGCTCGATGAGTTCTTGACTGCCAGGGAAGAGGCTGAAAAGCGCGACCATAAAAAGCTTGGTAAAGAGTTAGAATTATTTTTACTCACTCCCAAAGTTGGTGGCGGACTTCCGGTATGGCTTCCTAACGGCGCTGTATTGCGATACCAATTGGAGACTTTTTTGCGTCGCGCCCAAGCTAAGCGCGGTTACGATCAGGTTGTAACTCCACATATCGGCAATATCGAGTTATATAAGACCAGCGGTCACTATCCGTATTACAAGGAAAGTCAATTCCCGCCTATCGAGCTTGAGAACGAGGCCTATCTCCTCAAGCCGATGAATTGCCCGCATCATTTTACGATCTACAACTCGAAGCCGAGATCATATCGTGATCTACCCGTACGATTGGCTGAGTTTGGTACTGTGTATCGATACGAACAGTCCGGTGAATTAAGCGGGCTAAGTCGTGTTCGATCGTTTACTCAGGACGATGCACACTTATTCATGGCGCCGGAGCAACTTCGGGATGAGCTGTGTCGCGTGATCGAGCTTACACAGTATGTCTCGCGCACGTTAGGATTTGAACAGATCCGTATTCAACTCTCTTTCCGCGATAAGAATAATCCGGAGAAATATGGCGGAAACGATGCTCAGTGGGAACAGGCAGAACGCGATCTCGTGGAAGCGGCTGAAATAATGAAGCTCGAATATAAAGTGGTCAAAGGAGAGGCAGCTTTCTATGGACCCAAGATCGACTTTATGATGAAGGATGCGCTGGGCCGTTCATGGCAGCTCGGTACAGTTCAGGTAGATTACGTAATGCCGGAGCGGTTCAATATGGAGTTTGTCGGCCAGGACGGTCAGAAGCATCGCCCTGTGGTCATTCATCGCGCTCCTTTTGGGTCGTTCGAGCGATTCTGTAGCCTCCTTATCGAGCATTATGCCGGCAACTTCCCGACATGGTTAGCGCCGGTCCAGGTAGCGGTGCTTCCCATCACCGACGGACAGCAGCCTTATGCGGAAGAGGTGCGATCTGCCTTGGAGGCTCGAGGCATTCGTGTAAAACTCGACGCATCCAATGAAAAAGTTAACGCTCGCATACGTGACCAGGAAGTAAAGAAGGTGCCGGTTATGCTCGTGGTCGGTGAGAAGGAGCGTGAATCTCGTTCGGTTGCCATCCGACGGCACGGAAAAGGTAATGTCGGAACGGTTTCATTAGAGGAGGCATTAGCGATGCTTCAACAAGAGTGCGCGATCCCCGAATGATCGCATTGATATTTTTTCATCCAGTTGGCACGACCTATGAGAGTCATAGGTCGTGCGATTTTTAACGAATAACTGATTATTTGAGCAATTTAGTTACGAAGGCCTCACCAAAAGGTCCAGATGCCGAAACGGGCAACCCCAAAGATCCCTCACCGCAGGTAAGTATTGGTGGAATGGTGCTGAAGAAGCGCAATCCCACTGATGCGCCTTCATCGTCAAGTTCAATGCCGGTGTTACGGCCACGCCCGGCGGGCGGTGCGCCGGGTGCTCCACGAACTGGCCCTAATCCGAATGTACAAAAGCGCATGGAGCGGTTCAGCCGCGTCATGCCGTCGCGCGATCCGGGCGTTCGTATGAACGAGAATATTCGTGTATCGGAAATTCGCGTGATCGATGAAGATGGGCAGATGGTCGGTGTTATGTCGCCGAAAGAAGCATTGGAGATCGCTCGCAGCAAGCAGCAAGATCTGATCGAGATCGTACCGAACGCTAAGCCTCCCGTCTGCAAGATCATCGAGTTCGGGAAGTGGAAGTACGAGCAGCAAAAGCGTGAGAAGCAGGCGAAAAAATCTTCTCATCAGCAACTTCTAAAGGAAATACGCTTCCATCCTCATACTGATACGCATGACTTTGAGTTCAAACTTCGACATGCCCGTGCATTTATCGAAGAAGGACATAAAGTGAAGGCTTACGTCCAGTTCAAAGGTCGTGAAGTCAACTATAAGCAGTTTGGCGAAGACCTGCTGGCAAACTTTAAGGCACGGATGGAAGACATCGCAAAGGTCGATCAGGATGTTTCCATGATGGGCCGTATGATGTCCATCGTGCTCTCACCGACCGGAAAGAAAAAGAGTGGCGAGGGCAAGAAGAACGAGGATAAGAAAGCCGAAGACAAGAAGGCCGAGCCGAAAGCGGCTCCCAAGCCAGAGGAAGAGCCAGAATTGTAATGCTCAACGGCCCTAGGCGCTGTTGTAAGAGAATATTCGAACTAAGTAATAGTTGGGCCTGTTAGCCGGTCTCAATTTTAAGGGAATTATGCCAAAAATGAAGACAAAATCGGGCGCCAAGAAGCGCTTTAAAGTGACCGGAAGCGGCCATTTAAAGCGGGAAAAGGCGTACCAGGCCCATATTATGACGTCGAAATCGAAGAAGCGTAAGCGCGGTCTTCGTCAGGCTACCCTCGTAGCGCCAGCAAATGAGAAGAATATCCGTATTCTCCTCGGTAAGTAAATTTTTGGAGATTTGATCTCCTTCTTTGACAATTCAAGCCGTTCAGAGCGCCTCTAAAAAGGCGATCTTTATTCTTCGGAATAAGGATTCAGATGCTTCCAGAGCGGCATCATTCTAAACCCAAAAATCTGAGAATCTACAATGCCAAGAGCTAAAAACCTACCTCAGGCGAAACGTCGCCGGAAGAAAGTACTTGAAGCCAGTAAAGGCTACTGGGGCATGCGTGGTAACGTTCTTACCGTTGCCAAGCACCATGTTGATAAAGGTCGTCAGTATGCCTATCGCGATCGTCGCGCCAAGAAGCGTGAATTCCGCTCGCTATGGATCGTGCGTATTAATGCTGCTGCTCGTGAGAATGGCACAACATATTCGCGTTTGATGGGCGCATTTGCTAAGTCCGGGATTGGCATCAATCGTAAGCTTCTTGCCGATGTAGCGTACAATCATCCTGAAGTCTTTACGGCGCTGGTAAATAAAGCGAAGTAATAGTTTGAAATTTGATTGGATAACAGTGATCGGGTAAAAGCCCGATCACTCTGTTTTTATGGAGGTTGATTCGCGTCTCCTGTTGCAAACACAAGGCCTAATTCCGGGGCACATGAATTGTTCTTCGCCCATCAATGCCACACATTCATCTTACCTATCAGCATAATCTTGGCCTCGATCAGGCTAAAGCTCGCATTGAGGATCTTGTACAGCAATTGAAAGATCGCCTTGATGTCAATTATCACTGGAAAGGGAATGAGGTTGAGTTTAGCCGCACCGGTGCAACAGGGACTATTTTAGTCGAGGATAAATCGGTCACAACCGATGTTGAGTTAGGCCTAATGTTAGCCGCCTTTAAAGGCGAAATTGAGAAGCAACTAAAATCGTTTTTCGACCGGCAATTACAGTAGAAGTGCCGCTTACGTTATTTCGTCTGTATTCTTTTGTAAATTTGTCCCCAAAACCTGAGAAATAATGCTTAATTCTCTCGAGAATAGCCAGTTCTTTAATAATCATGAGATCGAGCGATTACGATCGCTGGGTCTTTGGGAAACGTCTCATACCAGCCCGAATAAAGTAGCATTTGGCGGTCTGATGCTCGCCCCGATCATGCAGATCGTGGCTGCCGATGGAAGCACTTCGGGAAGTGAATTCGCTGCTATTCAGGAGTTCATTCGCTCCCTACAGTTCCGTTTTGGGCTCGCTACACAATCCGAGTTAGAGTCCATCGGTACTGATATGGGATTACTTCCGATGGTCAAAGCGAAATGGAATAATGATAATTTTATGGCAGCCCGCGCTTTATTGGCAGATGCACTTGCAAAGCTTTCCGACCGAGAAGCTCATCAGGTGCGTGCTGGCTTAGCAGCGGCAGCGCTAAAGATAGCTAAAGCGGAGAGCGGCCATTTCATTAGCCTTCATGTTATATCGAAGGAGGAAAAGCCGTTGCTATATCAGATCATTCAGGACTTACATCTTGAGACGACCGCAGAAGGATTAAATCTCCTGGGCAATACCGAAAGCGCCTGAGAGTGCGACATCCCCTTCGGGTGCATTGAGGAAGCGTTCGACCTCATCCACATTTTGCGGACTGCCAACGATCAGAGGAGTTCGCTGATGTAACAGCTCCGGTTGAATATCTAGAACACGTTGGCTACCGTTGCTTGCGCGTCCGCCCGCCTGTTCTACAACGAACGACATCGGGTTTGCCTCATATAGTAAACGAAGCTTGCCTTTGTGGCTCTTTATATCCGCAGGATAGAGGAATACTCCGCCATATAACAAGGTGCGGTGAACATCAGCGACCATGGAGCCGATATAGCGCAAGCTATATGCTTTCTTGTGCTCTTCAGGTATATCGCTTTTAGCCCAGTCAATATACCGCTGTACCCGGCTATCCCATTTGTTATAATTGCCTTCGTTGGCACTATAAATTTTCCCGTGCTGCGGGATACGAATATCATCGTGTGATAATAGGAATTCACCGACCGATGGATCGAACGTAAATCCGTAGACACCGCGGCCGGCAGTATAAACGAGCATAGTAGATGGGCCGTAAATAGTATAACCGGCGGCTACTTGTTTATATCCTGGTTGAAGAAAATCTTCAAGAGTGCTCGGCTTATGATCCGGCGTTACACGCCGAAGGATGGAAAAGATAGTCCCAATAGAGACGTTGACATCGATATTGGAAGAGCCATCCAGCGGATCGAACAACAGGACATATTTGCCACATTTGTAATTATCTGGAATAGGCAATATATTCTCGTTCTCTTCACTCGCCATACCGCAGAGATGGCCACCATGGTCCATTGCTCGATAAATGACCGTGTCGGCAAAGGCATCGAGTTTTTGAACGATCTCTCCTTGGACGTTCTCGATACCGGTAGCGCCTAAGGCATCGACAAGGCCCGCTTGTCGCACTTCGCGATTGATGATCTTAAACGCGAGTGCGAGATCACGCAACAGAGAAGAAAAATCACCCGTGGCGCCGTGCGAGAGCTCTTGCTGCTCGATAATGTGCCGCTCGATCGTTATTACTTTGTCGTGAACTAATGGCATGTGGCGACGATGCTCAACGGTTGAGTAAGGTGGATTAGTGTACTCCGGTGTGACCAAATCCGCCGCTTGCTCGAGCGGTCTCGGCCAATTCATCTGCCTCAGCGATTTCGACTTTCTCATATTTGCTGATCACGAGCTGTGCAATACGTGCGCCACGCTCAAAGCGAACGGGTTCTTTGCCGTGATTTATGAGAATTACTTTGACCTCGCCACGATAGTCTGCATCGATCGTACCGGGTGAATTGAGAGCGGTGATGCCATGCTTTGCGGCGAGTCCGCTGCGAGGTCGCACCTGCCCTTCATAGCCTTCCGGAATTTCAATTGCAATACCCGTCGGAGCCATGAGGATTTCCCCGGGGGCGATCTCGACATTCTGGTTTACTCGAAGGTCCATTCCGGCAGCATGCTCGGTCGCATAGCTCGGAAGGGGGATGTCATTATCTGACTCGTTTAAGCGTTTAATAAGAAGTTCAGGCATAGTGGAAATACGTGTACTGAGGGGAATATATTCCCGTGCTTAAAAAATTGAAAAATTCCGATGAACTCTCCCGACCCTAAAAACTACAAGGACGGCGTCCAATTTTTCCGTGACATGCACAAGCTGGTCCTTCACAATTGCGCGGTTCTTTCGACCCTGTTGGATGACGCGGAATCTCGCGGTGTATTCGCAAGCTTTGCCGCAAAACCAGAATGGGACGAAGTGCTACAGTTCTTCCTAAAGGTTGCTCCGCAACACGAGCGAGACGAAGAGCGCTTCCTCTTCCCGGCAGTTGCTAATAAAGTGCCTCACATTGGCTTCCAACAGCCGGACGCGCCTATTCACTTCCTGGTTGAAGGGCATGAAATTTTGCAGCGTCAAATTGTAAAGCTGGTCCATGACTGGAACGTCTTTCGACAAACGAAACAGGACGAAAATAATTTGGCTGAAAGCCATGCCAAGCATCTTACCGAAGATACCGCTTTTATTGCCAGTGGCCGTGAACTGGTGAGGCTTTATCACGAGCATGTTGCTATTGAAGAAGAGCGAGTTTATTCCGTCGCAGATAAAGTGCTGACCGGTAACGATAAGCTGGAGCTTAGCGACGCCCTACGAACGGAGTACGGTAATGAAGCCGTAACAGGATTATTCCAGTTCGAAGGCCCGCAGTTTAGCAACCCAGCGTATAATGTGTCAGAATATACGGATGCCCGTTCCGGTAATTATGTCGAAGGGGAGTACGAAGATGAGGGTGAAGAGGAATCCGAACTCTAATCAAGTTCTAACTCCGTCTGTTCTCCCGGATAGATGATCGAGCCATCGTCCTTGACGACGGCCATCTCATTCATTTCGGCATCGGTGGTCTTACCGGGTGCCATAATGTGCTTTACGTGCCAGCCGCGAGCCAATAGGTAGTCGGTGATGATGCGCCGGTGACATCTCCACCACACGGCTTCGGAGCACATATAGGCAGTTCTTTTTTCTCGTGCGAGTTTGATTAGTTGTTCGAGGCCTTCGCGAAATTCACCAGTAAGCGCGTAATCGGCATAATTACGAAAGGCAGAATGCTCCCATGCCGAGTTGACCGCAAGCCGACTGTTCTTCTGTTTACCGCGTCTTCCTCCCAGCTCTGGCATATGCAGATACTCGATACCTGAGTCCTCCAGCGATTTGGTAAGTGCGGACTTGTTGAATTGAGGATTTGCACGCGACATTGGAATGCTTCGAACGTCCACCAAGCGTTCGATGGAATTTTCAGTAAGCAGCTCTATGAAATCTTCGAGCGGACGGTTCGAATGTCCTATCGTATAGATCGTTCGCTTACCAGGCATAAGTTTCCGGCGCCACTCCCGGCCCGGGAAATATCTCGTCGAGCCGCTTTATTGTTTCGTCATCCAATTTTATCTGCAAGGCATCAATGGATTCTTCCAAATGCTCGATCGTTCTCGGCCCAATGATCGGTGCAGTGACGGCAGGTTTCATCAGCAGCCATGCCAGTGCGACCGTACCGGGTTTCAATCCGATCTTTCGACAGAGGTTTTCATAGGCTTCGATCTGAGGGCGCATTTTCTGCAATTGCTCTTCTCGCCATGGAAGCGCTCTTCGTCCTTCTGTCGATCGGTCGAGAATGCCACCAAGCAGCCCGCCAAATAGCGGGGAATAGGGGATGAGTCCTAAACCATAACTCTGGCAGGCCGGAATGACCTCGAGTTCAATGGTGCGCTCAGCGATATTGTAGATACTTTGCTCGGAAATCAGCCCTAAATATTGGCGATGCTTCGCAGTTTCACATGCTTGAGCAATATGCCATGCCGCAAAATTGGATGATCCGTTGTAGACGATCTTACCGGAATAATAAAGTTGCTCGAACCCCTGCCATATCTCCTCCCAGGAAATCTTGCGGGCGATATGATGCATCTGGTATAGATCGATGTAATCGGTTTGTAAACGCTTGAGGCTCGCTTCACACGCACGACGAATATTGAGAGCGGAAAAGCGGGAGTTGTTTGGCCAGGGATCCATTTCGCCATAGAGCTTCGTAGCAAGCACGATCTTCTCGCGCCGTCCACCCCCTTGCGCTAACCATTTACCAATGATCGTCTCAGTCGTACCGCGGGGCAGAGGACGCGCATAGACGTTTGCAGTATCGAAGAAGTTGATGCCGAGATCGAGCGCGCGGTCCATGATGCGGAATGCATCCGCTTCAGAAGTATGAGGACCGAAGTTCATCGTCCCTAAGCACAATTTGCTAACCTTAAGGCCACTGCGGCCAAGATGGGTGTATTCCATAAATTGGTGAGAAGTATTGTAAGTTATCGGTCATGTCCGAAATAGTTGTTCCGTTCCCTCCGATGCTTTATCCATGCCCTCTTTTGCTTCATAGGAACTGTAGAGTTGTTTACATCTATTAACGCACTATAGCCCTGGTCAACTTATGCAGACACTTATTTTCGATATCGAAACAGTACCACTCGAATTTCACACATTCGATGAAATTCAGCAGGAGTATTTATTGCGTGGAGCTAGCTCGGAGGAAGAGCGCGAGCAGAGAAAAGGATATGGCGCGCTAAATCCGCTTACCGGGAAGGTAGTCTGTATTGGAACGCTGGTGCATGAGACTCAGAAGGGAAGTGCCTTATTTCTTAGCACAGAGAACTGCGAAGAGGTCGTTGACCACGAGGGCGCCACGATCCGTTATAAGTCCTTTACGGATGAAGCCACGCTTCTAAAGCATTTCTGGAATGGAATAGATGGTAAGTTTAATGCGGTGGTCTCGTTCAATGGACGCAATTTCGATTGCCCATTCTTAATGCTTCGCAGTGCGGTCCTTGGGGTACGCCCTTCCGTCAATATGATGGCAGGCACTAAGTGGGAGTTTAAGGTGGGTGGTAATTCGAATGACCGCTATGGCGGTGTCGAACATATTGACCTTCAAGACAAACTCTGCTTCAATGGGGGATACGACAAGTTTGGGGCTACCCGAAAATTCAATCTCGACTTTTATACTAAATCGTTTGGAATAGCCTCTCCAAAATCTGCTGGAATTGCCGGTGATAAAGTGCCCAGTTTTTATGCTGAAGGCCGCACGCGGGAGATTGCCGAATATTGCATGCGCGATGTAAAAGCCACTAGTCAGCTATATGAAAAGTGGAACACCTTCCTTAAATTTTGACCGACATGTTGTCTCATCGTCAATAGTAAAGAATTGACATCTAAAGTTTAACTGTCTTTTCCAAAAATCTCTCGTTTATAATAGAAAAGGGAATACTATAACCCGGCATTTAACTTGCCCTTTTCTTCTAATGAAAAACACAGGAGGAGACTATGGGTGAAAAGACACGCATTAATAACGATCAAGAGGACGAGTTAAACCAAGCCCGGTTTCTTGTAGAGCGTGGTGCCGAAGTAGCGGATACTGAAACTCCAGGAGAAGATGGGCCTACACTTGAGGAAGAGGATATTCTCGATACGAAAAGCCGTTTTCGTGAGCAACCTGCGGACGTCGACAAGGAAAGTGAAGTTGCCAGCAAAAGCCCCTTTTACGGTCAGGGATTTGGCAAGGGTGACGACCGAGGTATTCGTCGGGAAGCCAAGCCAACAGATCCCGACGATCGAGAATCGCTGGCTTGACCCGCGACTTGGTCTTGGCTAAGCTTAACCAAGATTAATATGTACGCAGCCGGGCTCACGGACAATGCCCGTGATCTTTAGCGGGGCTTCCGTCGCGTATTTCGATCGGGAAAAATCCGCAAGCATGCTGCGAAGATGATCGAGGTTATCAGAGATAAAATCGATCGCAAGACCCTTTAAATGCATCGACGTGCGAACATCTGCACCGGGTACTTCCGCCGGTGCATTGACCGGTACGTGTTTTCTTCGAAGCCACTGCCAGGCGCGAAGCCAAATCTTCGTATCTGCTAAGGTTGCTTGTTCGAGGTGTGGAAATTTTGAGTCAGCACCATGTTCGCTTATTCGCTCCTTAATGATATCAAGCTGTTGTTCACTCGTTCGTTTGCCGCTAGTGACGATAGCAAATGCATCATGGGCGTTGAGATAGTCCCCAAAAGCTTTCACGACTTTAGCCTGCGAAGAAGTAAGCACTACCTCCGGATTTCTCGAGATCGAGGCATTCTCGACTGGCAAATTGTGATCGAGAGTTATTTCAATTCCGTTCGAATCAATAGCTGGCTGATTTGAAATAGCAGCCTGATCTGAAGTTGTGGAATCCGTAACCCACTGGGCAACCGCTAATGTATGTGATTGATCCAACATGGGACTGTTTGTAAATACCGCGGCGTGGGAGGATATTAGCAAAGCAATTCCCAGCGAAAGGGCAAGCACGAACGAGCCGATCCATGCCATTCGACCTCGCTTCCATTTTGAGAGCTTTTGTTCAATTTTACCTTCAAATTGCTCAATTTTTGCCTCAAGATCGTGTTCGAATTTTGTAATATCGTTAAAATGCGTCATGGGTAAACTATGAAACTAAGATATGATAGGGTTGCAAGAACCACTTATGAAAACGCGAGAATAGCGTCGATGTTCGTGAAATTAGGCTCACTGGAAAGACCGCCTACAGGACTGAATAAGGTCTCCCACGAGACCGAGTTATTGGCAATAACTCACCCGCTATGATTCTTCTCAAAATGGGAAGCGACTAACACGTCTACCAAGTAGCTACGACATAAAAAAGGTTGTGAAATTAATGTAACCGAGGTGGTGCTCGAGCGTTCTTGCAATGCCGTATTCTTTGGGTAACGAAGGGGTAATAAGGGCACTTTTTATGACCAATTACTCATTGATGAGGACGCATTTTGCTGCTTTCTGAACGCGCTACGAAAAGGTTGGTCGTAGTCGCGCAATTAAAGTCCGCGATAAACACTGAGTTACTTCTCCACGTGTAGTAACAAACGATTCGAGCGTTATGATACAATCAAAGTACTTTCGTTTTTGTGTTCTCTTCTTGATATTCTTCGCTTCGAGCTTGCGTGCACAAGCTCCGAAAGGTATCAATTCTGATGCACGCGACTTTTTTATCGGTTACATGCCGGCTATTGTGCATGCCGGAGGGTTTACCAATACCTCGGAAGCCATCTACGTTCTGGTTGCCTCCTATCAGGATAATAATAGCTTTACCGTTTCCTACTTCGATGGTAGTGGGAATGAATTGACGGGTGCTGCTCACGTCCTCAATAAGGGGCAGAGCATTCAATTGCCGCTCGACCGCTCGCAAATGCGGCCGACAAAGCCCGGTGAAATTGCGGAGTGGAAAGCAGCGCATATTCACTCTCGCTA